>SAMEA3663124__coassemble_304_pt1 | contig 17372 bp, 16 predicted proteins | sample SAMEA3663124__metabat2_low_PE_003 | metagenome-assembled genome bin SAMEA3663124 (sample SAMEA3663124) | pig gut metagenome | biome: pig gut; feature: pig-associated habitat; material: faeces | place: Denmark | collected 2012
TTAACAATAATGCAATTGGAGTACTTACCCATTAGTTCCACATAAATTTTGTAGTTAGCAATGCGCCCATCCAGTTCTAGTTTATCTAGCGATAAGCAGAGAATGCGGTCGCTATTAATTTGTTCAACCTTGGTAATACGGGCGGTCTCTAAATGTTTACGTAAAAACATGCAAAGGGAGGATGGTTCTTTTGGTACGTCTTTTATAGGTGAGCTTATATAGCAAGCAGGTGCTGAGCCAACAGTAATCATGAGATACTCGTCTTTCTTGGCTGTTCGTATTTTTAAGTAGAGAGAGGTTTTATCGATTTGTAAGAGGCGCTGGATTTGCCCGCCCTGTATATGTTCTTGTAGTTCGTTGGTTAAAACAGATAAAGTTAATCCATCTAAGTTCATAATTGCTCCTGTTCGTTATATGTGTAATTGTGCCTGATTCGCTTTAGGTCGTCTTTGTAGTATTACTTTTTGTTTACTTGGTATGTAATAGGCCGAGAGGTAGTTTATAAAAAAGAAAAGCGAATAGGTCATTTTTGATATAATAAGGTTATTTTATGTGCATTAAGTATAGCACAGATAGGGCTCGTATGCGGTGAAAAAGGTAGAAAGAAAAAATTTTGAAAAAGGGTAGAGGGCGATTATAGAGCCTGTCTGAAAAGGTGTTATAATATAGAACTATATAAAGAAATAAATTAAATACTTAGAATAGGATGTGGCTCATATGCGAAGTATGACGGGATTTGGTAAGGGATTAGCTGAATCAGACCATTGGTCTTGTCAGATAGCCATGCGCTCTGTGAACAGTAAATTTTTAGATATACAACTTAAATTACCTACGCCTTTTTTAGAGGCTGATCCTTTGATTCGGCAGGGGATTAAAGAGGCGCTAGGAAGGGGAAAAGTTGAACTTACAGTCACTTTTATGCCGATATTTGACACCTTATCTCCTATAGTTATTAATACAGCCCAATTAAAGCAGATTCGTGAACTATTGGTAAGTAATGGGTTTTATAGGCAGATAGAAGAGGTGCCCTTACAGGACTGTTTGGCTCTTTCTCGCGACTGGATTAGTCAAGAAGAGATAAATGTTGATGCAAAAGAAATTCAAAGCTTAGCTCAGCAAGCCTTACAAGAGGCCTTGCAGCACTTGCTTGCTATGAGAGACCTAGAAGGGGCTAACTTAAAAAGAGATATAGAAAAACGGTCTATTGGATTAATGACATTGCTTAGTCATATAGAAAGCCATGCGGAAGACGCCTTAAGTTCATATAGACAGCGTTTATTAGAACGTATGCAGAACTTAATGGATGACTTAGACATACAAGCAGCTAAGCAACGAATTATAGAAGAGTTGGCTATTCAATCCGATAAAAGTGATATTACAGAAGAGATTGTAAGATTTCGGTCACATGTGGTACAATTAAAAAATACCTTAGAGGAAAAGGAGCCTATAGGGCGAAAGCTTGATTTTCTCCTACAGGAAATGAATAGAGAAGTAAATACCATGGGGTCTAAAAGTACAGTTGATACAATTACTTCAACTGTTGTTGCATTGAAATGTGAATTAGAAAAGATTCGGGAACAGGTACAAAATGTTGAATAGTAAAGAAGAATCCATGAAGGATAAGGGTATTCTAATTGTATTATCAGGCCCTTCTGGTGCCGGTAAAGGCACTATCTGTGATGCCCTGCGTAAACGTATGCCTAATTTGGTTTATTCTGTGTCTATGACGACACGGGCACCTAGAGTGGGTGAACAAGAAGGTGTTAATTATTTTTTTCGCTCTAAAGAAGAATTTGAAAAATTAATTCAAGAAGACGCCTTTATTGAATATGCTAAGGTATATGATAATTATTATGGTACGCCAAAAGCTCATGTTATGAATTTACTTAATGCGGGTAAAAGTGTTATCCTTGAAATAGATATTCAAGGAGCTATGCAGGTTAAAGAGTCCTTTGAAGACGGTGTGTTTATTTATATTGTGCCACCATCTTTAGAAGTGCTAACACATCGCTTGCGTGATCGAGGGACAGATGCTGATGATGTTATTAATAAGCGTTTATCCCTAGCTTGTTCAGAGCTTGCTTTGGCACATAAATATGATTATATTGTAGTTAATGATAAGCTTGAAGAAGCTATTGAAAAAGTGGCTTCAATTTTACGAGCTGAAACTTGTAAGATTAGTCGCAACAAAGAAAAGATTCATTATATTTATCAGAAATATCTTGAACAAGGAGAGTAATGCCTTATGATGAACAAACCAGAACAGAAAATCTTAGAAGCACAAGTAGATAGTAAATATACCTTGGTTACATTAGCAGCTAAACGGGCACGCGAAATAACAGCTGGGGATCCTCCACTGGTAAGTGATTGTGAAAGCGATAAACCAGTTTCCTTAGCTTTATATGAAATTGCAGAAGGTAAGATTACCTATTCCCGTCCTAAGATTGGCATTAAATAAGAGATAAAGAGAGCGAGCCTATACAATGAAAGGTATGCATGTTATTGTAGGTGTAACGGGCGGTATTGCGGCTTATAAAGCTGTCGATTTTGTTAGTCGCTTGCGAAAACAAGGGGCTGAAGTACAAGTGGTTATGACAGAACATGCCACAAAATTTGTTACGCCACTTACATTTGGTGAAATTAGTGGTCATCCTGTTTCCGTATCTATGTTTCAAGAAGTGATAAATTGGGATGTAGAACACATTGCCTTAGCTACGTGGGCTGATGCCTATATTATTGTGCCAGCAACGGCTAATATTATTGGTAAAATAGCTAATGGTATTGCTGATGATATGCTGAGTACACAGGTTATGGCTACTAAGGCACCTGTATTTATTTGTCCGGCTATGAATACCAATATGTATGAAAATCCTATCACGCAGCGTAATCTTCAGACTTTACGTGATTATGGGTATCATATAATGGAACCGGATAGTGGGCATTTAGCTTGCGGTACATCAGGCAAGGGGCGTTTACCCGATCCAGCCGCCATTATTGATTGGTTTGACTTTACTTATCATAAGAGTCAAGAATTGGCTGGACAGACAGTCGTGGTAACAGCCGGCGGTACGCAAGAGGCCATTGATCCGGTTCGATATATAGGTAATCGGTCAAGTGGAAAGATGGGCTATGCCTTAGCAGCGGCGGCGGCTCGACATGGAGCGCATACGATTTTGATAACTACACCAACACAATTAGCTATTCCTATGGGCGTGCAAGCTGTTACTGTTCATTCGGCTAAAGAAATGAAACAGGCTGTTGATGAAGTTTTTGATGATTGTCAAGCCTTGATTATGGCAGCAGCTGTTGCTGATTATCGGGTACGTAATCAGGCACCTCAAAAATTAAAAAAGCAGGAAGATTTTACCTTAGACTTAGTAAAAAATCCAGATATTTTAAAAGAAGCAGGTCAGCGTAAGCAAAAACAAAAATTAATTGGCTTTGCTGCTGAAACAGAGCATTTAATTGAAAATGCCCGTAAAAAAGTAGATAGTAAGCATTTGGATTTTTTGGTAGCTAATGATGTAAGTCAGCAAGGGTCTGGCTTTAATGTGGATACTAATCAAGTATCTCTGGTCTATGCAGATGGCACTATAAAAGAATTTCCTCTGTTATCAAAAAAAGAAGTGGCAGAACGTGTTATAATCGCCTTGTCAGAATTGAAAAAATAGCGTATACTATCAGTCATGACTAAGAGGTCATGCAAAAATAAGTGATAAATAAGTCTCATCAAGAGTAGTGGAGGGTACGGCCCTTTGAAACTACAGCAACCCTTCTTTGTGAAAAGGTGCTAATTCCGACGGCGTAGCCGGTAGATGAGGAAGGTAAGTTCCTCATTGCTGAGCAATGGGGACTTTTATTTTTAGGAGGTATTGTAAATGGCAGAGAAACATGTATTTTTTACATCTGAATCTGTAACAGAAGGTCATCCTGATAAAATTGCTGACCAGATTTCTGACGCAGTGCTTGATGCAATCATTGCCAAAGATCCGATGGCTCATGTTGCTTGCGAAACACTTGTAACAACTGGTCAGGTTCATGTAGTTGGCGAAATTACAACAAAAAGTTATGTAGATATTCCACATCTTGTACGTGAAACGATTCGTGATATCGGATATACACGTGCTAAATATGGTTTTGATGCCGATACTTGTGGTGTAAACGTAGCTCTTGACGAACAGTCCCCAGATATTGCTATGGGTGTTAATGCGGCTCTTGAATCCCGTGATGGTGACACTGATGAATTAGATAAAATTGGTGCTGGCGACCAGGGCATGATGTTTGGGTATGCAACTAACGAAACAGAAGAATATATGCCAATGACAATCGCTTTGGCTCATCGTTTATCCCGCCAATTGACTAAAGTTCGTAAAGATGGTACGTTGCCTTATCTTCGTCCAGATGGAAAGACACAGGTTACCATTGAATATGTTGATGGCAAACCGAAACGTATTGATGCTATCGTTATTTCTACACAGCATGGTCCAGAAGTTGATCAGAAACAGATTGCTGCTGATTTAAAGAAATATGTTATCGATGCTATCGTACCAAAAGACTTAATTGATGATAATACTAAGATTTTCATCAATCCAACAGGTCAGTTTATCATTGGTGGTCCACAAGGTGATGCTGGTTTAACAGGTCGTAAGATTATTGTTGATACTTATGGCGGTATGGCTCGTCATGGTGGCGGTGCTTTCTCTGGTAAGGATCCTACAAAGGTTGACCGCTCGGCTGCTTATGCTGCTCGTTATGTAGCAAAGAATATTGTAGCTGCTGGTCTTGCTGATCGTTGTGAAATTCAAATTGCTTATGCTATCGGTGTAGCTAAACCAGTATCCGTTATGGTTGAAACCTTTGGTACAGGTAAAATCGACGAAGCTAAGATTGTTGAATTGGTTCGTAAACATTTTGACTTGCGTCCAGCTGGTATCATTAAGATGCTTGACTTACGTCGTCCAATTTATCGTCAGACAGCTGCTTATGGTCATTTCGGACGTACAGATATTGATTTGCCTTGGGAACACACTGATAAGGCAGACGTACTTCGCAAAGAAGCAGGTCTATAATTTATAGCTGGCCTATTAGATAGAATTTTTCTTACTATTAGGTAATCCGCATTTATTATAGAAAATATATAAGGGTAGAAGAGATACAAGGATAACTTAATTTATATGGGGTCTCTTTGCTTATTATAGCTATAAATAGAAAAGTACATTATACTACCTACTTGTAGGAGTGTAATGTACTTTTTGCGTTTACTCTTTGTTTAATGAGCATGGTATAATAGAACGACGAAAGGAGGAAGGTTCTTGGAGTATGTAGCTGATATTATTGTTAATCGTCCGGCCAAGCAGTTAAATCGGACATTTATCTATCTATTGCCGAAGGGGCAGACACGTATCGCTCGTGGTACCCGCGTATTGATTCCTTTAGGAACAACAAAAGAAGAAGGTATTGTATTGCGCACCTATGTATTGCAAGAACGTCCGTCCTATCAATTAAAGCGGATACAGCTTATATTAGACCCAGATAAACCCTGGTTTACAGAAGAAATGTTAGGAACGGCTAATCGCTTAAGTCATTATTATTTATGTACTTATTCTGAAGCGCTTAGCTTATTTACTATTAATAAGAAAAAGACTAAGACTTATGAACGACCTAAGGAAGAATGGTTCAGTGCATCTCCCTTTTGTCAGGTAGAGCAACTGCCTAAGCGAAAGCGACGGCAACGAGAGCTTCTTGCCTATTTAATAGAGAAGGGCCCACAAGCTAAGTCAACCTTGTTAGCGGCTGGTTTTTCTCGTTTGGTTATTAATCAAATACGAGACTGCTTAGGTATTATTGTTAGTGAACGCTATAAGGATACAACGACTCGTTATAGTAAACAATTTGATGAAGGGATTCCTTTAACACAAGAACAGGCGCAGGTGTATGAACCCATTCAAGAAGCCTTAAATACGCATCAATATAAACCGTTTCTTTTGTATGGCGTGACAGGCAGTGGTAAAACACAAGTTTACATGAAAGCAGCTGCTCAGTGCATTCGACAAGACAAGATTGCCATTGTTTTAGTGCCAGAAATTATTTTAACTAATCAAATTGTTAAACGGTTTGTGGATCATTTCGGTGATCAAGTGGTTGTTTTTCATAGCAAGATTACCTTAGCTGAACGCTATAATAACTGGGAACGCTTGCGTCGTAAAGATAGTCATATAATCATTGGCGCCCGGTCAGCTGTTTTTGCTCCTACTGACGATATTGGATTAATTGTAGTTGATGAAGAACATGATACGTCTTATAAACAGGAAGATATGCTACGCTATCATGCGAGGCAGGTGGCTTTATGGCGGGGAGAGGCTCATCAGTGCCCTGTTATTTTGGGATCGGCCACACCGTCAATTGAATCCTACTATCGGGCACAAGAAGGTTTCTATACATTGTTACGTCTGCCCCATCGGATTCATCAACAGCCTATGCCTAAGGTAACCTTAGTAGATATGAAAGAAGAATTACTATATGGTAACTATTCTGTTTTTTCTGGTGCTCTAGTGGGTCTTTTACGACGAACCTTAGAAAAACAGGAACAAATGATTATTCTTTTGAATCGTCGTGGCTATTATACCTTTGTGCTTTGTAGGGAATGCGGACAAACAATCACTTGTCCTCATTGTGATGTCTCTATGGTGTATCACAAAGAAGGGGCGGAATTAAAATGTCACTATTGCGATTACCATGAGTCGGTACCCAAGGTTTGTCCGCATTGTGGTAGTAAGAAAATAAAATTTTTTGGTAATGGTACGCAAAAGGTAGAAGAAGAATTACGACGGCAGTTTCCAGGGGCTCGTGTAGCTAGATTGGATCAAGATGTGGCGGCTCATAAGGGGCGTAGTGAAGACGTTTTGGAAGGCTTTAGTAAACACCAATATGATATTTTATTAGGCACACAGATGGTAGCTAAAGGACATGATTTTCCCGATGTAACGGCTGTGGGTATTGTAACGGCTGATTCTGTTTTAAATATCCCTTTATATACAGCATCGGAACGAACTTTTGACTTGTTAACCCAGTGCGCTGGTCGGGCCGGTCGGGGGAATAAACCTGGGCAGGTAGTTATACAAACATATAATCCCTTGCATTATGCTATAATAACTAGTAAAGCTCAAGATTATGAGGCTTTTTATAAAGAAGAAATCAAGGTAAGGCAATCCTTATTGTATCCGCCAGTGCAGGAAATGATTCATATGATTGTACGACAGCCTAATGAGGTTAAGACTAATGCCTTAGCAGAAAAGGTAACAACTGATTTACTGACCTACATAAAGACTTGGTCAAATCTGGGAGAGACAATAGAAGTTTTTGGTCCTTATGAAGAGACCGTTAAAAAGGTACGTGATTTGTACCGTATGGCTATTACGATTCGTGGTAGTCATGATAAAATAGAAAAAATTAAAGAATATATATATACATCATGGATTTTTACGCAAGAGGGTATCGTTATTGACGTAGATCCTATTTAGGAGGCAGTAAACATATATGGCAGTATTAGATATAGTAAAAGTAGGACATCCCGTATTAAAACAGACGGCAGAGGAAGTACCTTTTGTAAGTAAAAAAATCCGTCGTTTGTTAGATGATATGGCAGAAACTATGTATAAGGCAGATGGTGTTGGATTAGCGGCACCGCAAGTCAATGAGTCGAAACGCTTAGTTGTTATTGATATAGGACAGGGTTTGATTGAACTTGTTAATCCAGTCATTGTTAGTGGTGAAGGGGAACAAGTCGGGCCAGAAGGTTGCTTAAGTATCCCTGATGTATTTGGTGATGTAAAACGCTTTAACAAGGTAGAAGTACAGGCACTTAACCGCAACAATAAAAAAATTAAAATTGTAGGGGAAGGTCTATTAGCTAGGGCCTTGCAGCATGAAATAGACCACTTGAATGGCATTCTTTTTATAGAAAAAATTGAAGACACAGCCGAATCGACAGTAAAAGAAAGCATTGTAACGGATAAGGCTGAGTAAACGTGTAGGGATTTTATTAAGTTTAATCAATGGATGTGCTAGGTTAGTACAAATAAGATGGGAGTCATATGGAACAAGTACGAGTTGTATTTATGGGAACACCTGATTTTTCTGTACCCACATTGGAAGCGCTCATAGAGGGCCCACATCAGGTAGTCGGCGTTTTTACTCAGCCAGATAAGGAAAAAGGGCGGGGGCATAGGGTACAAATGTCACCTGTTAAGGAAAAGGCCTTGGCTAATCAGCTGCCTGTTTATCAACCAGATACCTTTAAGACGGAGGATATGAAGGCCTTAATGGATGAATTACATCCAGACATTATTATTGTTATTGCTTATGGTAAAATATTGCCTTCGTGGCTGATTCATTATCCGCGATTAGGTTGTATTAATTTGCATGCCTCCTTATTACCAAAGTATAGAGGTGCAGCGCCTATTCATTATGCTCTTCTTAATGGAGATGCACAGACGGGTATTACGATTATGCATATGGATGAAGGTATGGATACAGGGGCGATTATTAGTGAACATACCATTCCCATTCATCCAGAAGATACATCAGGCAGTTTGTTCGGGCAATTAGCACAGCTAGGTGGTCAATTAATCAATAGTGAAATTACTAAATTAGCTCAAGGGTCTGTTAAGGAACAACCTCAAGAAGAAGCGGCAGCGACTTATACTAAAAAGATAACTAAGGAAATGGGTCGGCTTGACTGGAGGCAATCAGCAAAAGACTTAGATTGTCGTATTCGGGCTTTATCACCAGCACCAGGTTGTTTTTCCTTTCTTAATGGTAAGCGGATAAAGGTCTGGAAGGCACGGCCTGTAAGTGATGAAGTAAGCCAATCAGAACCTGGAACTATTCTTAAGCTTGATGCTAATTCTTTTACTGTAGCGACTCGCCAGGGAGTCTTAGTTGTTATGGAAGTTCAGCCAGATAATAAAAAACGAATGAATGCAGGTGCTTATGTAAGGGGTCATCAATTACAAGTAGGCATGCAATTGACTAACGAGTAAAGGTTGCTATCATGACAAGAGAGAAGGCCTTATCGCCCTTTTTGTATTTAGGTGGACTAGGGCTCTTATTTGTTTTATTAACACTAGTAGGTGGCGTCTTTGGCTATGTCATATATTTAGGTTTACAAGGTATTCATCTATGGTTAGCCTTAGGCTTTGCATTTGTGCTGTTTTTTTGTTTTTTCTATCATTGGCTTATGTATGCCTTTTTAATGGGGGCTGTGTATTTACAGACATCGGTTTCGCCCACTTGGTTACGGCGGAGTCATAAGACATTGATTGTCTTTTTCCCTTTATTGACCGCTTTACTGGCCTTATTTGGCGTTCAGAAAAGACAGGTTGAAACTTCTTTTATAGTTATGATTAATCGCTTAGTAAGAGGCTCTCTGTATAAGGTGCCAGCTGACAAGGTTTTATTATTAGTCCCTCATTGTTTGCAATGGCAGGCTTGTCTTCATAAGGTGACGGTAAAGAGTGAGAATTGCCGGCATTGTGGGCAATGTAAGATTGGTGATTTAATTGAACTCGCTAAGGCCTATGGCTGTCATTTGGATGTAGTTAGTGGAGGTACCTTGGCTCGTATGCTAGTAAAAAAAATAAGACCGGAGGCTATTGTAGCTATTGCCTGTGAACGGGATTTAGCTAGTGGTATGAGTGATGTGTTCCCCATACCTGTCTTAGGCGTTGTTAATGATAGACCTTATGGTCCTTGTTGTAATACACAAGTTGATATAAATGAGGTAAGACAGGCTTTAGAAAGGATTATATATGGATAAAAAAGGTATGACGGCGACAGTAAATCCTAGATTGTTAGCGGTAAAGACCTTGTCTATGATTTTGAGAGACGGCGCTTATGCTAATTTGGCAGTACAAAAACAATTGCGGAGTAGTCCAATTAGCGATATTGATCGGCGCTTTTATACAGAACTCATCTATGGTCTTATGCGACGGTATAACTATTTGGAACGTATTATTAGTTACTTAACTAAACGACCAAGTCGCAAGTTATCTCCTTTTGTTTTTTATATTTTATTAGTAGGTACCTATCAATTACTATTTATGGACCGTATTCCTCCACGGGCAGCTATTAATGAAAGTGTTAAATTGGCTCGCAAATTAACACCAGGTCTACATGGTTTTGTAAATGCAGTCTTACGCAATGTAGACCGTAAACGCAGCCAGCTAGAGCCAACTAAGTTAGCAAAAAGTGAAATTGAGGCCTTATCTCTAACTTATAATGAGCCAGCATGGATTGTTAAACGATGGGTAAAGGACTTAGGCCCTGATGAGACAAAAGCCTTATGTGAAACCTTAAATCAACCATCAGTTTTAACGGCACGTATTAATACCTTAGCTGTTGATATAGAGTCTTGTAAGAATCAATTAGAAGAGGCTGGTTGGCAGATAGAAGATGGTTTATATTGGTCAGAGGCCATTCGTATTAAAGAGCATGGTGGCAAATTAGAAGATAGTCCTTATATTGAAAAAGGCTTTTTAACTTTTATGGATGAAGCATCTATGACAGTAGCTCATGTAGCGAATCCAAAGGAAGGTATGAAAATCTTAGATTGTTGTGCGGCACCAGGTGGAAAATCTATGCATATGGCAACACTTATGCATAATAAAGGACGGATTTTAGCTAATGATATTTATGACCATAAATTAGCATTAATTAAAGAGAATGCTGAGAGATTACATGTATCTTGCCTAGAAGTAAGTAAACAAGATGCTTGTTTATTGCCAGATTCGTATAGAGAACAGTTTGATATTGTGCTCGTGGATGCGCCTTGTTCAGGTTTAGGTTTATTACAAAAGAAGCCAGATTTACGATGGCGTAAAACGGAAGAACAAATGAATCAGCTAGTAACCTTGCAGCAACAGATTATTCATAAAGCGTCTCAGGCTGTAAAGGCAGGTGGCTATTTAATATATTCCACGTGCACCCTTAATTTTGATGAAAATGAAGGCATCGTTAATGCCTTTATAGATGACCATAAAGAATTTACTCTTGAGGATGCAGCTGGTGGTTTGCCATGGCTTATGGAGGGGCCGATGCTTACCTTTTGGCCTCATAAAACACAGACGGATGGATTCTTTATTGCTAAATTACACAAGGAGTCTAAATGATAGAATTATTAGGTGTTTCCTTAGATGATATACGAGCGCTTATGGTGACTAATGGATTTCCTGCTTTTCGTGGAAAACAAATTGTTGACTATATATATAAACGACACATAACAACTTTTGCAGATATGACCCAGTTGCCTAAATCCTTGCGCGAATGGTTGTTAGCGAATTGTCAGATTAGTCTGCCAAAGGTAGTAGTTAGGCAAGTGGCTCCTAAGGGAGATACGCAAAAATTACTTCTTGAATTAGGTGATGGCAGCCGTATTGAAACGGTTTTGATGGATCAAGACTATGGTTTGTCCGTATGTGTCTCTTCACAAGTAGGCTGTGCCATGGGCTGTGTTTTTTGTGCATCCACAACAAATGGCTTACTTCGTAATTTAACAAGGGCTGAGATTGTAGGGCAAGTGCTACTCTTTAGTCAGCTAACGGGGCAGCATATTCATTCTATTGTGATGATGGGATCAGGGGAGCCTCTAAAAAACTATGATGAAGTAGTAGGCGCCTTACGGATTTTTCACGAACCGGCTATGTTTGGCATTGGCTATCGTCGCATGACGCTATCAACTTGTGGTATTATAGATGGTATACGGCGCTTAGCGGATGAAGATATGCCGATTACTTTAGCCTTATCATTGCATGCGCCGAATGATGTCTTGCGTAAGCAGATTATGCCTATTGGCTCTGCTTACGCCTTAAAGGATATTTTTGATGCTTTGTTGTATTATTATAATAAGCAGCAACGACGGATTACCTTTGAATATATCTTAATTAATCATTGTAATGCGTCGTTAAAAGAAGCGCATCAATTAGGCCAATTAGTAAAGGTGATTCCTAATTGTCATATTAATTTGATTCCCATTAATGGGAATGAACATATTCATATGGTGAAACCAAGTGTGGCAGTTATGAATCAGTTTAAGGCAATTGTAGAATCGTATGGTGTCCCAGTGACCATTCGTAAGGAAATGGGGGACGCAATTAAGGCCGCCTGCGGGCAGTTAAAGATGCAAGTTGGTTCTCATAAGGAATCAATAGAGAAGTAAGGGGGTACTTATGGAGGCCATAGGTATTAGCAAAATTGGATTAGTACGAAAGCAAAACGAAGACCGGTTTCATATAGGTTCGTCCTATTGCTTGATTGCTGATGGTATGGGCGGCTATAAGGGCGGTGAAGTCGCCTCTACTGTCGCGGTGGATAGTGTTAGAAAGGCTATGGAAGAGGCAGAAAATCCACTAAGTGAGACGAGTCTTAGAGAGGCTGTCTTAACCAGCAATGAGGCTATTTATAGGAAAATGAAAAACCAAGAGGGTTTGGAAGGTATGGGGACGACTTTAGTCCTAGCGGCCGTGCAGGCTAATCATTTGCTATGGGCTAATGTTGGCGATAGTCGATTATATGTGTTTAGGGATGGTCATTTGTATCAGATTACTACAGATCATTCAGTAGTACAGGATATGGTGGATTCAGGGGAACTCACAGAAGAAGAAGCCAGTCAATCACCTAAGCGTAATGTGTTAACGCGGGCTGTCGGTATTGCCCCTATACTAGCTGTTGATACAGGTACTGTTGAAATAGCAACAGGGGATCGTATTTTATTATGTTCTGACGGATTATCCGGCTATATTCGGAATGATATTATCGAATCTAATATGCAAGCAGAAGAATCAAATGAGCAGCTGCTTGATAACTTGGTTAACCTCGTGTATGACCAAGGGGCACGTGATAATGTAACGATTATTGTCGGAACCATATAACTGTCAGAAAGTGGTGAAAGAATGAAAGAAGCAAATCATCGGTTACAAGGCCTTGTCCTAGATAATCGATATAAAATAGAAGAAAAAATAGGTATTGGCGGCATGGCCGATGTGTATAAGGGACAGGATACCTTATTGGGACGAGCCGTAGCCGTAAAAATCCTTCATCAAAATTATACAGAAGATGAAGATTTTGTTGCTCGTTTTAAACGAGAAGCTCAGGCTGCTGGTAAATTAAGTCATCCTAATATTGTAAGCATGTATGATGTGGGGTATGATCAAGGCTATCATTACATTATTATGGAGTATGTAGATGGGGAAACCTTAAAAGAGTACATTACTCGCCATAAGCGTATCTCTGTCGATAGTGCGGTTAAGTTCACTATTGCGATAGCTGAGGGGTTAGAACATGCTCATGCCATGGGGATTGTGCATTGTGATATTAAGCCTCATAATATTATGATTACAAAGGCTGGTCGTATAAAGGTAACAGATTTTGGTATTGCTCGGGCCATGAATGCAGGTACAACAATGATGTTTACCAATTCGGTTATGGGGTCTGCTCATTATATTTCCCCAGAGCAGGCAGCTGGTAAACCGGTAACGGGTAGTACCGATATTTACTCGTTAGGGGTTGTTCTTTATGAAATGCTTACTGGTCGCGTTCCTTTTGAAGGAGATACACCTATCAGTGTAGCCTTAAAGCATGTAAGAGAACGGGTAGTGCCACCAACTCACTATAACCCGAGTATTCCGCCTTTATTAGAAGCGGCTGTCATGAAGGCGCTAGCTAAGAACCCTGATGATCGTTTCCATTCTATTACGGAAATGATTAGTGACTTACGGATGTCGCAAGGGTTTGTTAATTCCAAGAGTAGTCGTTTAGTACCACATGATTTTGCAACACAAGTCTTACCAGCTGTTGGTGATGACTACGATGATTATGATGATTACGACTATGATGATGACTACAAGGATGAAAAAAAGTCTAAGAAAAAGAAAAGCTTTTTACAAAAATTACAGTCTTTGCCACAGAAATATATTATTATTGGCGGTATTTGTGTCTTTTTAATTGCCTTTTTATGGGCCTTCTTGAGTTTCGGTAACTTCTGGAGCAATGTAAATGTAGATGTACCTAATGTAGTGGGTAAGCAGGTAACGGTAGCCCAGCATATTTTGGAAGATAATCACTTGCGTGTGTCTGTAAGTGAGGTAAGTAATCCGAATGTGCCATCAGGACAAGTTATCTCTCAGGACCCAGAGGCAGGGACATCTGTTAAAGAACAGCGCCTTGTGCATTTAGTTGTCAGTAAGGGGGCTGGGGATATTAATGTGCCGGATTTGACGGGGATGACCCTTGACCAGGCACGATCTAAGCTTAAAGCCTTAGGTCTTGTTATAGGTAATATTACAACCGGCAATGATCCAAGTAAGTCAGATGGGGTTATTTTATCGCAGAGTCCAGCTAATGGACAGATAGCTAAGGGTGGTGCTATTGATGTAGTCATTAATAAACCACAAAGCAAGCAAGTTACTTTGCCAGATGTAACTGGTTTAACGGTAAAAGAAGCGAGAGCGGCTCTTTCTGCCCTAGGCTTGTCTGTTGGTAACATTAGTGGTTCTGATTCTAGTTCTGCCATTGTTACTGGCCAGAGTCCAGCTGGTGGCACGAATGTAGATGAAGGTTCATCTATTACGTTGACAACGGATGCGAAGGCTCCGTCATCTTCGTCCTCATCAAGTGGTTCATCTGGATCTAAAGCAACGGGTACCGTTGATATTACCGTACCATCTGGTAAGCATAATCAGGAAGTACAAATTGTAGAGTCAGATGATTCTGGCTCAAGGACGGTTTACGATGGGACTAACCATCCGGGGGATCGAATTGTTAAAGATGTGTCTGGTACAGGTACCGTTCATATTAAGGTATATTTAAATGGCGCTTTAGTACAAGACCAGGTATTATAGGAGACCTATGAAAGAAGGCATTGTTGTTAAAAATATGAATGGCTATTTCTATGTGCAAGACCAAGAAGGTGGCCTTCATGAATGCAAGGTGCGCGGCCGATTAAAACAGAAGAGGTATTCCCTCCTTGTAGGGGATAAAGTTGTTTATGGTGAGGATGGATTCGTTGAATCCATCCTTCCTCGCTATTCTGAGTTATACAGGCCAGCTGTTGCCAATATTAACCAAGTTATTTTAGTGGTAGCTGCTCATATGCCAGATATTAATACTTTGTTATTAGATCGCTTGTGTGTCAGCATTGAAGATAAGGACCTACCTTTTTTAATTTGCATTAACAAATATGATTTAGCCGATGAAAGAACGAAAGAGGTAGAAGTCATTTATAAACAGGCTGGTTACGAAGTCTTATATACATCAACGTATACAGGACAAGGTCTTAGTGAGCTTAAAGAGCGATTAAAACATAAAATAACAGCTTTTGCTGGTCCGTCGGGGGTAGGTAAGAGCAGCCTTTTAAATGCGGTAGAACCAGCCTTTAATTTTCAGACGGGACAAGTTAGTGATAAAATAAAAAGAGGACGACATACAACACGTCATGCCTCCTTGTATGCTTTAGGAGCGGATTCATTTATTATGGATACACCAGGTTTTAGTTCACTGGATATGAGTCATATTTCTTTAGAGCGCCTGCCTACTCTTTTCCCAGAGATATTAGCGCGAGAAGGCCATTGTAAATATAATCCTTGTTATCATGATAAGGAGCCTGTTTGTGCTATAAAAGAAGCTGTTGCTAGTGGAGCCATTCATCCATCGCGGTATGCGAATTATTTACAGTTAAGACAGGAAATACAAGAACAAATTAAGAAACGGTATTAAGTATAAAGGAGTTTTCCTATGAGTATTTATATAGCACCTTCCCTATTATCGGCTGATTTTTCTAATTTAAAAGATGAAGTCAAAGATATTGAAGAAGCAGGAGCGGATTGGCTTCATATTGACGTTATGGATGGCCATTTTGTACCTAATTTATCTTTTGGCGCCCCTATTTTTTCAGCTTTACGAAAACAGACGTCGCTGGTTTTTGATGTGCATTTAATGGTGGAAAATCCTGGTGATTATGTAGAAACGTATGCCAAGGCTGGCGCTGAGTATTTTACCTTTCATGCGGAAGCGGTTGTTCATATGCATCGCTTGGCTGAACAAATTCATAAGGCGGGTATGAAGGTGGGAATTGCTTTAAATCCAGCAACACCGGTTTCTTTTATTGAAGAAATAATACCTTATGTTGATTTGGTACTTATTATGAGTGTAAATCCAGGCTTTGGGGGGCAATCTTTTATTCCTTCCGTTGTGCATAAGATTGGCCAGGTTAAGCAATTATTGGTAGCTGCAGGAAACATAAAGGCGCTAATCGAAGTCGATGGTGGTATTAATCAGAAGACAGCACCCTTAGTGAAAAAAGAAGGAGCTCAAGTTTTGGTGGCTGGTTCGGCTGTTTTTGGACAAACCGATAGAAAGACGGCCATACAGGCTCTTATAGAGGCATAAAATGTTAGGTTTAGGTACGGATATTATAGAAATTAATCGTATAGAAAGAGCTTGTCGTAAAGAGTCTTTTTGTAAACGGGTGTTCACAGGTGCTGAGCTAGCTTATGCGGCTAGTCGTCATAAACAGAAAATGGCCTCCCTGGCAGGGATATTTGCTGCTAAGGAAGCCTTTGTAAAAGCGCTTGGCTTAGGTATGCGCTTAGGCTCTTGGCAGGATATGGAAGTGGTTCATACTAATCTGGGGGCTCCTGTATTAAAAGTAAAAGATACTTTCAAAGAGGAATTAGAAAAGCGCTTTGGTAAAGCACCTTCGCTGTACTTGTCAATTAGCCATAGTCAGGCTTATGCGGTAGCGCAGATTATTATAGAAAAATAGGGGTATCTTTCATTAGGTAGTGTTTGCCAGTATGGGTAGTATTTTTTTCACCAAAGAATAATAAATAGGTATAGGGCTTTAAGCAATATAGGATATATATGGTAGATTTTATATTCTTACTTGTAGAGGAGGGACAACTATGCGTTTGTTTACAGCAGAAGAAGCTAGGGTAGTCGATCATAAGACGGAAGAGGAATATGAACTGCCTTTGGGCTATCTTATGGAGAATGCAGGACGGGCTGTTGCTGATTTAGTTAGGCATAAAGAAGATATACGTCTGCAGTGCGGTATTACTTTCTTTTGTGGCGTTGGTAATAATGGTGGGGATGCGTTAGTGGCGGCTCGTCATTTATTAGAAGCGTCTATTCCTGTACAAGTCATTGTCTTTGGAAATAAATCTAACATGACGCCACTGTTTAAGCAGCAATATAAAATCTTACAACATTTGCGAAATCAGTTGTTGCCGGTAGATGAAGAAACGTCAACTTCTACGGGTAAAGAAAAAGGGCTATCCGTAGACCCTATAACGAATACCATTCAAATGTCAGAAGAAGAA
>SAMEA3663124__coassemble_319_pt1 | contig 16653 bp, 16 predicted proteins | sample SAMEA3663124__metabat2_low_PE_003 | metagenome-assembled genome bin SAMEA3663124 (sample SAMEA3663124) | pig gut metagenome | biome: pig gut; feature: pig-associated habitat; material: faeces | place: Denmark | collected 2012
AATAGCAGAAAAGCCTATGATATTAAAGGATAGTCAGGCCATTGCCAAGTCTTATCCGGATTTCTTTGATGATTGGGCATCGATAGGAGGAGATAGCTATGAGCTCACAGTTCGGTAAGACGTTGACCTTATCTACTTTTGGCGCCTCTCATGGGATGGCCATTGGTGCTGTCATAGATGGCCTGCCTTGTGGGCCAGCCATTGATATAGAGAGTTTGCAAGCCTTTTTAAAACGGCGGGCTCCTGGACAAAATAGATTAACGACCCAGCGTAAGGAAGGGGATGTACCTCATTTCTTGTCTGGTTTAGTGGATGGTAAGTTAAGTGGATCGCCCTTAGCTTTTTATATAGAAAACACGAATCAACATTCTAAGGATTATGGTAATCTGAGGGATATTCCGCGGCCGTCGCATGCAGACTATACAGCCCAGCTTCGCTATGGGGAAGGCGTTGACATGCGAGGCGGTGGTCATTTTTCAGGACGCTTGACGGCGCCTCTCTGTGTGGCTGGAGGTATAGCTCTTCAATTATTAGCAATGAAAGGCATACAGGTAGCAGCGCATTGTTATTCGATTGGCCCTATAAAGGATATGATTATTGATGCGGTTCATCCAGATATGGAGGCCTTGATTAAAGCTGGACAAGAAACAGTACCTATGGTGGATGTGACAGTAAGAGAGGATGCGGCTCAGTACATCGATACGATGCGGAAGGAACAAAATTCAACCGGTGGTGTCGTTGAAGTCTTTGTTACTGGCTATCCAGCAGGTATAGGTAATCCTAATTTTGACGGAGTAGAAAATCGTTTGGCTAGTGCCTTTTTTGGGGTACCTGGTTTAAAAGGGATAGCTTTTGGTAGTGGTTTTGAGGCGTCCGCACATACAGGAGCGGAAGAGAATGATGCCTTTACTATGGCGGCTGATGGGCAGACGATTGTAACTAAGACCAATCATTGTGGCGGTATACAAGGTGGTATTACAAATGGTATGCCTCTGATCATAAAAGCGGCGATGAAACCGACGCCGTCCATTGCCCAGGAGCAGGATAGTGTAAGCCTGTCTAAAAAAGAAAACACTAAGCTAATTATTAAGGGACGGCATGACCCTTGCATTACTTTACGGGCCGTACCTGTGTTTGAGGCCGTAACGGCTCTTGTTTTATTGGACTTTTTATTACCAGAAATGAAGGAGTGGAGCTAATGGCTTTTGGTTTGTTAGGGCGAACCTTGGGACATAGTTTTTCTAAGACGATTCATGCAGCACTAGGACTTACTGATTATACATACTATGAAAAAGAGCCTGATGAAGTCGCTGATTTTTTTCAAGATGAGTCTATACAAGGGTTAAATGTAACTATCCCTTATAAGGTGGAGGCTTTGCGAGCTTGCCATCAAGTGTCTGAGATAGCTAAGCGCATTGGTTGTGTTAATACTATGGTGCGACGTAATGGCAGATGGTTTGGCAGCAATACAGATTATGCGGGTTTTCAATATATGTTGCGTCGGGTTAATATAGATGTAAGTGGTAAGCGCATTCTTATTCTTGGGGATGGGGCGACATCCAAGACGGTACATACAGCGCTTAGCGATAATGGGGCGGCTCAGATTGTTCATCTATCTCGTCATCAATCACCGACGTATGAAGAAATAGGCGATTATTATGAAAGCACAGACCTTATTATTAATACAACTCCCGTTGGCATGTATCCACATTGTCCGGACAGTCTTGTAGAGATAGACAAATTTAAAAATTTGTCTGGTGTGTGTGATGTTGTGTATAACCCTTTACGGACAGGGCTCTTGTTACAAGCTAAGAAGCAAGGTCTTATCTACACAAATGGGCTTCCCATGTTGGTTGCCCAAGCGGCTTATGCGGAAGAACTTTTTCTTCATAAGACCTTTACGGATACTATGATTGACCAAGTGTTAACCAAGCTCGAGCAACAGTTAGAAAACATAGTCCTTATTGGGATGCCTGGGGCGGGGAAGACCACTATTGGTAAGATGGTAGCAGAAAAGCTGGGTCGAACTTTTGTAGATAGTGATGATTGTATTACTGACCAGGTAGGATCGATTGCTGATTATATCCAAATTAAGGGGGAAGGCGCCTTTCGTAAGGTCGAAGGGGAGGTTATTGCTGACTTAGGTAAACAGACGGGGCTTGTCATTGCTACTGGTGGTGGTGTAGTGACTGTGCCGGCTAATCATGATAGACTTGCACAAAATGGCAAGATTTTTTATATCCAGCGGGCGCTAGAAGAGTTAGATACAGAAGGTCGCGTTTTATCGCAAGGGGGACTTGAACGGCTTAAGGCCTTAGAGGCTCAGCGGGCGCCTTTATATGAGGCTTTGGCTGATTATCGTATTGAAAATCAGGACTTAGATAAGGCAGTAGGAGCCGTTTTGAGCCATTGTTTATAATAAGCGTGTTTTTATAGAGAATTTATTTAGGGTCTATTTCTTATGGCTAATTATGGCTAGCATATAGGTAGTTAAAAGCATAAGGACGATGCGTTTAAGAGGGTTGGTGGTAGATTGACATTACGTAAGCAGATTTGGTTGTCGCACTTTACTGTGCTCTTAGTGCCGCTCTTGGTTACTTTCGTTATTATTGTTATTGATATGTGTGGGGTAGCCCTCTTTATTCATAATGGTATACAGTTTTCTATTGAAGGACCGCGTCAGTTCCGCACCTTTAGTACCTTGTCGGAAGAAATATCCTATCATTGTACCAAGAAAAACGAAATTGGCTGGCTTAATTTTTACTATTCTCTTGTGTCGAATAGTTCCTATTATGCGACAGTTTCTAAGAATGGACATATTGTTTATGCCAGTGGGGACAAGCACGTAGGACCAGAAGGTATTGCATCTATGCAGCTGCCTATGGGTGTAACGAGTGAAAGCTTTTATTATGGAAATCGTGAGATACTTCTGTCTACTCGTGTAGATGGGAAAGACTTGTATCGCTATGAGCTCTATGTTGACTTGGCGCCTCATGGGTCTGATAAGATTATGGACCATGCCTTTGCTGTTTTCTTGGCGTTAATACCTATTAGTGTGTTGGCGGCGGTTATTTTAACGACGGCTCTTGTTGTTCGTATGTTTTTACATTATATACGGCGGCCTTTGCAGGCCTTGGACGATGGTAGTCGGCGTGTCATGACCGGTGATTATACGTCTAAAATTGATTATGATAAAAATGATGAGTTTTTACCGATTGTAAATAGTTTTAATGAAATGACTACCCAACTGCAGGCTACAGAGCATCTAAAGGCATCACAGGCAAAGAAGCAGCGTGCCTTGCTTACGGGGATTTCTCATGATATTCGGACGCCTTTAACATCCATTAAGGCTTATGCGACGGGACTGTTAGACGGGATAGCTAAGAATGAAGAAAAGCGACATCATTATTTGGAAACCATTGTGCGTAAGACGGATGAACTAGATGGTCTCTTGCAGCGGCTTCTAATGTTGACGGCGCTTGATTCCTTGCAGGATAGCGATACCTTAACGCCATTAGATCCTAGGGAATTAGTGGCTGATTATATTGAGCAGAATAAATATGGTTATGAAGAACAAGGACTTTTCTTAGTCGAAGGGGAACCTATATATTGTGATAGTTTGTCCGCTGATGCAGGGGAAGGCCTTATCCTTATGGATCGTACCGTTTGGCGGCGGGTTTTGAATAATTTTTGTTCTAATTCGGTGAAGTATAAGGATGAAGCCACTTGTACAGCGACGATTTCCTTAGCTTATGCGCCAGATTCTGTATCTTTAATCTATGCCGATACAGGGCCAGGTGTACCTAAGGAAACCTTGGGGCGCCTGTTTGATGCCTTTTATCGGGTGGATACGGCACGGACACGAACAGCTCAGGGCAGTGGCCTTGGCTTATCTATCGTAACGAGAATTATGAAGTCCTTAGGCGGTAGTGTACGGGCTGAATTGAATCAGCCAAGGGGCTTGAAGATTATTTGTACCTTCCCTTTGTATAAGGATGCCTAGCTATTTTGAAGGTATGTAAAGTTTATTTGCATAGTAGTTTGTTTTATAAAATAATTTTGATTGGTATTAATTACAAGTCAAGAAAGTACTAGGAAAGAGTTTGTTTGTATGCACGCTATGTAGAGAAACTTAACATTTAATCCTATAAGCTGAGGATATAGTTAGAAAAAATCATTAAATTATTTTGCTATATAGACAGATGTTGATAGTAGAAACATATACATATTTTAATGCGTAGGGGGATAGCAATGGCAGAGGAAGCAGCAAAGATTCTAATTGTAGAAGATGATGCAGATATTGCAGGTATTGAGCGTGACTATCTTGAAATTGCTGGTTATGAAGTAACCGTGGTAGACAATGGTGAAGATGGGTTACAGGAAGGGTTAAGTGGCGACTATAGTCTAGTCTTGTTAGATGTTATGCTGCCAGGCATGTCTGGATTTGATGTATGCAAGCAGTTACGGCAGAAGATTAACATACCTATTTTGATGGTAACCGCACGTCATGATGATATTGATCAGATTCGCGGTCTAGGTCTTGGTGCTGATGACTATATTGAAAAGCCTTTTTCACCACCTGTTTTAGTAGCTAAGGTAAAAGCACAAATTGACCGCTATAACCGGTTGGTTAATATGACGACGGCAGGGGAAGAGGATTCGCAAAATGATGTAATTGAAACGGAAACAATTACTTTACAGCGTAAAACGCACCGTGTGTTTGTTCGTGGCAAGGAAGTATCTTTGACCAATAAAGAGTTTCAGCTATTGGAATTCCTCATGCTTAATAAAGACGTCGTATTCAGTCGAGATGATTTATATAATCACGTATGGGGTCTTGATTCCTTAGGCGACTCGGCGACGGTAGCTGTACATATTAACCGCTTGCGGGAAGAAATTGAAGAAGTGCCAGCCAAACCAGAACACCTAATGACAGTATGGGGCGTGGGGTATAAATTCGTACCATGAAAGCGGACTATCTATCAACGAAGTTAGCTCTTGCCTTTGCTGTGATTGCCGGTCTTGCTATTGGCAATTTATATTGGGCACAGCCTTTGTTAGCCAATATTGCCACTAGTTTTGGTCTGCCTATTTCTGATGGGGGTATGCTGGTAACAGCGACGCAGGTGGGTTATGCCTTAGGTATTTTCTTTTTAGTACCTTTAGGCGATATAGCTTCACGCCGTAAATTGCTGTTGACGGTAATGTCTTTGACTATTTTGACTCTAGTCTTGTGCTTGCTATCACCTTATTTTTGGTTTTTAAGTCTTGCCTTGGTCTTGATGGGGATTTGTACAGTAGCCGGTCAGATTATTTTGCCTTTAACAGGAGATTTAGCGGCACCTAGTCAGCAAGGTAAGCTTATAGGGATTGTTGTTTCTGGCATTACCATAGGGATTTTATTGGCTCGCTTTATTAGTGGTATTGTTGTAGAATTGGCTGGTTGGCGGTCTATTTATCTTTTGGCTGTTGTCTTAAATTTAGCAGCGTTGGGTCTTGCTTGGCAGTGTGTGCCTAGAGGAATTCCCATTAAAAATCACATGTTCTATATGCGTTTGCTCTTAAGTGTGTTTACAACGGCTAAACGCTTTCCCTCTATGTGGACAATCTTTGTAATACAGGGTATGGTCTTTGGGATTATCTTTAACTCTTTTTGGACAGCCATGACCTTTTTGTTAACAGAGACTTTTGCCTTTAATACCTTGCAGATTGGAGTCTTTAGTCTGTCAGGCTTAACGGGGGCCTTAGCGGGGGTCTATTTAGGAGGCCTTCACGATAAGGGACATGGTGGCTTTTATAAGGGACTCTTTGTTATAGGCACTCTAGTGTCAATGGTGGCATCGGTCTATTTCTATACGTCCCTAATAGCTCTTTTGCTGATAGCAGCCTTTTTTGCTCTTATGATGCAAGGGGTTAGTGTTATTAGTCAGGCGCAGCTATTTCAGTTGTCGGATACAGAACGGAGTCGATTGAATACAGCTTTTGTGGTTAGTAATTTTATCTTTGGTGCCTGTGGCAGCTTATTGGCTACTTACCTGTGGAAGGCAGGTGGCTGGCCCTTGGTAGCTATAGGGGCAACAGCAGCGTCCCTAGTGGCTTTGCTTGTTTGGCTTTGGGAAGAATACAGATAAATGAATAGGGATTGCTAGGAGAAACAGCAGGGCTTGGATTCTGCTGTTTTTTTAGTAGGTAATGGAAGTTTTGGCGTATGAGTTTATATAGTTCGATGCTTTTGAAGTAGTTATATAGGTTGTGGGCGTATATGATTCAAATTAGAAAAATATAAAAATCTAAAGTTTTTAGCATTAATATTAAAAACTTTTAAAAATAATATTTTTTTAATACAATAAATAAAAAAGGATTAGAACAAGAACGGGCTATGACTGTTTTGGACGGTATTTATTCGACAGTTGTTGTACGGGATATTTTAGAACGGGAACGTCGTAGGGGACAGCGACAAATTACGGATGCGGACTTACTCAGGAAAATCGTCTTATCTTTAGACCGGGGATTAGATAGGGAGTATGAAGGGATTCGTTCAGTACAATTGATTGGTTAGTGGAGGATGAAGATAGTCGCCTTTTGTAAGGTGTAAGTAGGTGAAGGGTTAGGTATATAAGGAGAAAATAGTGATGGCGCTAGATAATAAATTAGGCATTCGGGATGCGGTAGAATTATCTCATGCAGAGGAGCGCTTAACCAAGAAAAGGGCGCAGGAGCTTTATGATAAACATATATTAGATACGTTTGAGGTGGGGACGTATAAAGGCTTGTGTTCTATTCATAAATATCTTTTTCAAGATGTTTATGGTTTTGCAGGGCAGATGCGTAAGGTTAATATAGCTAAGGGGCATTTTCGTTTTGCTCCGCTCTTATATTTACCAGAAGCTTTAAAGCAAATTGAAGGCATGCCACAGGATACATACGATCATATTATTGATAAGTATGTGGAAATGAATGTAGCTCATCCATTTTGGGAAGGAAATGGGCGGAGTATGCGCTTGTGGCTTGATAGTATTTTGAAAAAAGAGTTAGGGCAAGTTATAGACTGGTCGCAAGTAGATAAGGAAGACTATTTATTGGCTATGGAGCGTAGTCCAGTTAAAGCCTTAGAAATCAAGGCATTATTAAAAGAAGCTTTGACAGATAAGATAAATGATCGCGCTGTTTATATGAAAGGCATTGATGCGTCTTATCAATATGAAGGGTATAGTACGTATAAGACAGGAGAACTGTAGTGCTAGTATATACATTTAAGAGCATTGTAAACTTTTGATAAAGCATATAGGTTGACTAAAAATATCCCTGAATCTATAATAAGAGAAATTTATAGGGGAGATATATATGAAAAAAATGACTTTGCGTGAAATGACACTTTGCGCACTTTTTATTGCGCTCGTTACTATAGGTGCTTTTATTCGCATTCCTGTAGGAACAGATGTTTATACGCTTCAGTTCTTATTTACTTTGCTTGCAGGTATTGTTCTTGGTGGTAGGTGTGCTGTTATTGCGATTGGTGTATATGTCATAATGGGACTTCTCGGAATTCCTATTTTTGCTTCTGGTAGTGGTCCTGCTTATGTTTTGCAACCGACATTTGGTTACCTTATTGGCTTTATTGTACAGGGGTATCTGGTAGGAAAACTTACAAGGTATTGGTCGTTCACTTTTTATCATTTGTTGGGTTCCTGTCTTATGGGTATGGTTCTTGTGTATTTGTTTGGAATCTCGTATTTTTATTTTCTCTCTAATTATATTATAGATGCGCCGATTAGCTTTTATTTGGTTATATGGTACTGTGGTGTTTTGCAGGTTGTTCCAGATTTTTTAATCTGCCTTCTTGCGTCGGCAGGCGGATTGCGCTTTATTCGTTCTGGATTTTATATTAAGTAAGTCTTAGCGGGATTTGTAAACAGAGAGTATTGCTTTTAATAGGAGATTATGGACAGGTATTACAGAAATATAGTCGTATTAAATTTACGAATCTGATAGGATGAAAAGTAAAAATATCATAGGATGAAAATCAATAAAATGATAGGATATTGTGTTATATGTGGGTTAGCTAATGCGGCTTATCGTAGGGGCGATGGCGTGTATGTTGTGCCGATTACGGTATTACGGGAGTAAGTGGATAGGTTCTGGTTAGATGAAGTTAGACAGGAAGGGCGTTTTAATGGATAAACAAAATGAGTTAAAGGAGCTTGCCTTAGGGGCATTGCTACATGATGTTGGTAAGGCCATCCAACGGTCTGGTGGTTATAGTGGCACGCATGCAAAGATAGGGCTAGATTGGCTAAAGAGTCAAACTAAATTGGGCCAAGTAAAGGCGATTGGTGATTGTATTGCTTATCATCATGAAAAGGAACTGAAAAAGACAAAATTGGCAGATAATAATTTGGCCTATATTGTTTGTGAAGCGGATAATATTGCGTCAGGAACAGACCGTCGAGATGCGGATATGGAAGGCGATATGGCAAGTGGTACTTTTAATAGTGCGCAGGCCTTGGAAAGTATTTTTGATTATTTGAAAGGCGTGCCAAAAGAAGATAATCGAAAATTCTTTTATATACGTGGATTGGCAGAAGAGGATGCCTATATTAGTTATGGCAAGAAAAAGGCAGAAGCAAATGTCATAGCAGATAAGGCTGCATATCAGGAGATTGTTAAGCAATTAACAGATAATTTTAAAGGTTGGTCTTTTGATGAGTTGTCTATTGATGAAGTGTTACATGTTATTGAGGCATTGTTTTCCTATATTCCGTCTAGTACCGATACGAAACAAATACCAGATATATCCTTATACGATCATGTAAAAATAACGGCGGCCTTGGCTGACTCTATGTATTTATATTGTCAGGAACAAGGTATTATAAATTATAGAGACTGTTATCTTAAAAATAAACAAGATAGTCGGCAAGAAACCTCTTTTCGTTTGTTATCCGGTGATATTTCAGGTATTCAGCAATTTATTTATAACATAGCAGATAAAGGCGCACTGAAATCTTTACGTGCTCGTTCCTTTTATTTAGATATGGTGTCGGAACATATAGCAGATATATTGTTGCAGAACTTAGGTCTTAATCGCTGTCATTTGCTGTATAACGGAGGTGGGCATTTTTATATTTTGGCACCCAATTGCTCGTATGTAGTTGATAGATTGACTCAATGTGAAACTGAGATTAATCAATGGTTTTTATCTAATACTGATGCTAGGTTATACATAGCTATGGATAGTTTGCCGGTTAAGGCTGCTGATTTGATGGAAAGTGAAGAAAATCGTTTAGGGCAGTGTATGAGGGAACTATCTGAATTAGTAAGCAAGAAGAAATCTCATCGATACACGGACGAACAATTAATACAGTTGTTTGATCCGCAAAGTCAGGTTAATAAGCTGATAGATAGTGAACGGGAGTGTAGTGTTTGTCATACATCGCAACGAGATTTACAGCCTAGAGACGATGGCAGTGATGGCTATGTATGCCAGTTGTGTAATGGTTTAATTCGCCTGGGGCAGCTTATTACAAAGGAAGAAAAAAATGTATATGTTATCCAAACAGAAGATAAAAATGGGCAAGGGCTGCCATTGCCTGCCTGTCTTAGTAATGCTGGAAGTGGATTAGATAAGCCAGAGTCATTTTACTTATGTCTTTACACAGAAGCAGAATATAAGGCGTTAGCCGATGGAGAAGATAAACATATAATTTATCGGGTATATACAAAGAATGCCCAGTTTACAGGGCGTCATACAGCTACGCATATTTGGATTGGAGATTATGCAGCTAAGGAAAATGGGCAAAGTATTGATTTTGCCTCTTTGGCAGAAAAGTCGGCTGGGATTCCTCGATTAGGTGTTTTGCGGGCTGATATAGATAATTTGGGTAGTACCTTTGCAACTGCCTTTTCAGATGAGCCAACAGGAAAGACAAAATATACATTGTCGCGAATGGCAACATTATCTCGCCAGCTAACCTTATTTTTTAAATATTACATCAATTTGCTATGTCAAGGGATTGTTAATGATGAGTACGAACCAGTACAAGAAGTCATGTCGCTTATTAAAGATAAAAGCTTGGTTAATCGAGTGAGTATTGTTTATTCTGGTGGTGATGATGTATTTGTTCTCGGTGCCTGGGATGCTGTTTTAAGTTTTGCCGTCGTATTGCAAGAGGCTTTTAGGCGGTATACGGACGGGCAATTAACGATGTCTGCAGGATTTACTATGTTGCCGAATGGAACGCCAGTGCCTTATATGGCTAACATGGCAGGTGACTTTGAAGATAAATCTAAAGATGTTGTGGGTAAGAATAGTATTACTTTATTTAAAGAGCTGGGTAATACAAAATGTTCAGTGGAAGGAGCATATTATCATACATTTGATTGGCTTTCCTTTGAGCAAGAGGTTATTGGTGAAAAGTTGCGGTTTATTCAAAACCATATAACAATGCAAGAAGAGGAGACAGATAAGTTCTTTATTGGTAAAGGGCAGTTGTATCAGTTGGTAGATTTTTTGCGGGTTAAATTAAATATAGGTATAGGAAATCAAAAAACGTATCGTTCAATAAATGCCCGTTTTTTATATTGGCTGGCCCGTTTAGCACCGAGTGCACGTAGTCATAAAAATAGTCAGGTAGAAGAGGCGTATCAACAAATAAAAAGGCAGTTATATGCTTGGGTTGTTGAAGATACAGGTGATAATACAAATTGTAAGCAACTATTAACGGCGTTGATTTTCTATGTATATAGCATGCGGCAAACCCGTAATTAAGAGAACTGTTTAGGTTGGTTCATAGTAACTAATGGAGCATTAGTCAATGAAAGTTGCTGGATGACTAGAAATTATAGATATTATTAGTAAATGTGTGGCTGATATATTTTAGGAGGTAAGCAGGTATATGGGAGTAGGTCAAGATTCAATATTAGATAAGGCAAAGAAAATTGTTGATGCGATGAAAGCGGAAAATAAACAATCGAGGAAATTAGAGATTAAAGTGACAACATCTCAATTACGAAATTTTTTATCTGAAGTAGTGAAAATTAGTAATCAAATAGAAGTACTTGAAGCTAAACGGCTTAGGGGGAAAGAAAGTGGGGATGATTTAGATACGTTACCGCAAGATATAAAAGATGCTATTGATGGTATTGATGTTAAATTAATATATGCAGCTGGGCGTGACCGTGTCGTTGGTTCATTTTATAAAAAAAGCAATATATACGAAGAAATACAAAAGGCTAAAGAAGGAATTAAGGCCTATAAGAAATTTGCAGCTTTAATGGAAGCCGTTGTTGCTGTACATAAATACAATGGGGGAAGAGATTAATGGCAGAGAAAAATCAAAAAATATTGCAGGCAAAAGTAGAAATTATAGGAAAAATTGTATTAAAGAGTGGTATGCATATTGGTGGTAATAGTTTGGGTGCTACTATTGGAGCTGTTGATTCTGTAGTTGTTCGTAATCCCTTAACGAAACAACCAATCATACCAGGGAGTTCATTAAAGGGAAAATTGCGTTCTTTGTTAGCTAAATGGTTGGTAGATGGTTCTGTGTTAGGAGAGCATAATAATGATCCGGACCCAGTAAAGCGCTTGTTTGGCTCATCTAAACCAATACAATTTTCGCGTTTGCAATTTAGTGATTTAGCTATGACAGAAGATAGTGTTGCTTACATTTCAAAGTTGGATACAGACTTATATTTATCAGAAATTAAGTTTGAAAATACGATTAATCGTATAACGGCACAAGCCAATCCTAGACAAATTGAACGTGTGCCAGCAGGAGCCGAATTTGATTTGTCGATTATCTATAATGTAGAAGATTGGCAAGAAGCTGATGAAGATATGGCTAATATAGTAGAAGCCTTGCGATTATTGACTTATGATTATTTAGGCGGTCATGGGTCTCGAGGGTCTGGACGATTAGCATTTAAGGATTTAGGGGTAAAACTTGTTGTTGGTAAAGATGAGGCTAAAGGGAAAGTGCACGCGTGGGCAAAAGAACTGCAACAGGTAAATGAATAGGAGCGCGTCGAGATGCAATTTAGATTATATAAATTACAATTTACAGCCCCTTGTCATTTTGGTGATGGAGAGACGTCGGCAGATTTAGCTGGTTCAGGTACTACCTGCTTTAGTGATACCTTGGTGAGTGCTTTGTTTTTGGAATACTTGGCCTTATATGGAGAAGAAATAGCTAAGCAGTTTATTAACGCTTTACAGAATGGATTGTTGCGATTTAGTGACTTATTTCCTTATATAGGTGATAGCGATACCTTGTTTTTGCCTCGACCACAATTAATTTCACAGAAGCGGATAGATAGGACAGAGTTCCCTATTGAAGAAATAAAAAGGGGGATGCAAGTAGCCAAGAAGGTAAAGCGAGTTGAGTATATTCCTGAATATCTATATACACAATATATAGAAAGAATACAAGCTGGACAAGTGTCTGCTTTTTTTAAAGAGGATGCATCACTAGAGGAACTGACCGTTCCGATAGCTAAGCAGGCATATACACGAGTGGCTATACAGCGAGATAGTGACTCTTTGCCTTATCAAGTGGGAACAGTTACCTTTCAGGCTGGTGCAGGCTTGTATTTTATATTAGGGTATGAAGAGGTGTCTTTACTGGTGCAGTTAGACCAAGTCTTACAGTCTCTTTCTTATACAGGCATTGGAGGTAAACGCAGTAGTGGGTATGGGCAATTTACCTATATAGTAGAAGAGTTGACAGCTGATTCAGATTATGAGAGCCTATATGAAATGTTGATGGCTAAAGAAGCAAATATGTATATTAGTTTATCTCTATGTGTGCCTCAGCGAGAGGACATTCCTTTTATGCAAGAGGGAGCCTATAAATTAATTGGTCGAGGTGGTTTTGTATATAGTCAGACATATGCAGATACCTTGCATAAGCGAAATCGATATTTTGCAGTGAAAAGTGGTAGTACGTTTGCAAGGCCTTTGCAAGGACGGGTTCTTGTTATTGAGGGTGGTCAGCATCCGGTATATCGCTATGGTAAGGGTTTATTTTTAGGGGTGTCTATATGAAAGAATTTATGCAGTCAGCAATGGTAGAGATGACTTGTTTATCTCCCGTTCATATTGGCAATGGAAAAACCTTAACAGCAGCTGATTATATATTTGATAGGGGCATTTTGTATATTATTCAAATGCCTGCTTTTTTGCGTATAGTTCGCCAGCAGGGTAAAATAGACGCTTATAAAGATTGGCTCTTACATGGAAGTACAAGGCAGGGATATTTGTTAGATTGGTGTAAACATAATGGATTATTCGGAAAAGTGGATCAGTTTTCTAAGGCCTATCAGACAAATATAGACTTACGAGTTGATAAAGGAATATTAAATCATATCCATTCATGTATGCGTTTGGCGGATGGGCAGGTATATATTCCTGGGAGCTCGATTAAGGGAGCTATACGGACAGCAATTACTCGATATCTGCTAGAAAAAAGTCAAAATAAAAATGGGAAGGATAGCGTACAACAAGCTATAGTAGATTTTGCTTATGGAAAAGTTAGAGAAAATCAATTAAATGGAAAATTTGTAGAGTTAGAAAATACGTTAGTATCTGAAAAATCTGACAAGGATAAACCGATGTATTGGTTATTCTCAGGTATAAAGGTGGGAGATGCAATAGCAACAGAACCTGTTCAGACTATCTTTTGTAAAAAAATAGATGTCAGCGAAAATCAGGTTAAACAGCAGTTGTCTTCTCACAACCTTCCCTTGTGCCGTGAATGCCTGCCAGCAGGTACGGTATTAAAATTTCCCTTAACAATAGATAAAAGTGTATTGGATATATTAGAACTTACAGATATAAAAGATTTTTTAGAACTAGTACAAGATTATACGCAAAATGAATTGAATCGGCAGATAGATGTTTTACATCAATGGCATGATCAGTATCTAATGGGGAATGAAGCGGAAGCCACTATCGTTTTAGGTGGTGGGCCAGGCTTTCTTTCTAAGACGCTTATATATGAGTTGGTATCCCATCCATCAATAGCGGTTAAATTAACGGAAGACCTATTAAATAAGAAATTTAAACAGCGTAAGAGGAAGTCTAATACATCATTATTAGCACCTAAGACCATCAAGGTAACGGATACTGAGCAAGGCAAACAAATTATGGGTTTATGTAAATTAGAGGTTGCCAGCCATGCTTAAAAAATATGTGTTTTCATTGACACCGCAAGAGCCAGAAACTATGTCTCTGCAAATGGGCTCTATTTTCCATGGAATTTTTATGGATTACTTACCAGAAGAGGTAGCTACCTATCTTCATGCCCAGGCCTTGCGTCCTTATAGTCAGTATATATTGGTTAAGAATGGACAGGCACAGTGGCATTTTCACGTATTGACTAAGGATATGATGGATATTATGGATAGGCTTAGCCACGCTTGGGATGGGCTGAGTGTGATTTCTAGACAGCGGCAAAAAAAGTATACGCTTGTTTTGGAGAAAGTTAGTGAACCGGAAAGTTATCAGTCCGTTTGTCGTCGATTTTTTATTGAAAAAGAGGTAAAACGGACGATTCCTTTGTATATACAAACGCCGATTGCCTTTAAATCACAAGGAGAATATATTAATTGGCCAGATACAGATTTATTAGTGCGTAATCTATATAATCGATGGAATGCCTTTTCTGATGCGGTTATTTTTGAAGATGAGGAGGTACTTGCTTTTTTACAAGACTCTTGTCGATTAGGTTTCTATAAGCTGGCTAGTACTCGCTTTGATTTGGAAGGGCATTATGTGCCGGCTATGCAGGGACGGTTTTCCCTTAGGGTTAAAGGTAATGATATGGCAGCACGCTGGCTTAACTTATTGGCCTATTATGCAACATATGCTGGTATTGGTATAAAAACAGCTATTGGTATGGGCGGAGTTCGAGGAGAAGAAAGTAAATGAGTGATGTTCAAGGACAAGTACAGCGGATATTATTTTCACCGATTGGTAAATCAGATCCCGTTAGAACTTTACATGACGGCCCTATGATGCACATTATACGTCATTATCATCCAGATAAGGTGTATTTGTTTTTGACAGCGGAACTATTACAGTTAGAAGAGGAAACACACTGTTATTCTCTAGCTGTTAGAGCTTTGTCAACAACTTGTCAAATTGAGGTTATTAAGAGCGGTATAAGGGATGCCTCGAATATGAGTGCGTTTGTTGGTGTATATAATGACTGGTTAAATATAATTCATGCTAAATACCCAGAGGCCACAATTATTACCAATAATTCATCGGGTACGCCGCAAATGCTTTTGGCTTTGACTTTGGATACTATGCGTTTAGCTTTTCCTGTGATAGCCGTACAAGTTAAAACGCCGGCTAAACGAAGTAACTTTGAGCAGCCAGAAGATTTAAATAAGCAATCCATTCAAGATTTATTGGATGCTAATTATGATAATGAGGTAGAAGCAGAGAATCGGTGTGTCGAATTAGATTATGCCTTAGTTAAGCGCCATGAGGCGATTGTTAATATACAGACTTTGATTGATGAATATGATTACGCGGGAGCATTAACTTTAATTGAAAAAGAAGGGCTGACTTCTTTTTTCAAGCAGAAAGGCCAAAAAGAGTTTGAGGTTCTTTGCCAGTTGCTGCAAGTTGGTAAATATAAGGTAGAATTGCAATGGACAAAGGCAGATATATTACTAGCGAAACCTGGATTAGCTAATACAGTGAGAAGTCGATTAAAGAATGACAGTAAACTTAATGGTGATGAACGTAGCCGAGCTGTCATTGAAATGTTTATGAGCTTGCAAGTGGATAGACGGCAACAAAGAAAACGGGAATTTTTGCTGAAGATGAGTCCTTTATTGAAAGAAGTCTCTCTTTTGTGTTTACTAAGAAAATGTAATATTAGGGAGAGAACTTTACTTAAAAGTGGCGAAGCACAAGATATATATAATAAAGAAGGGCTAAAAGCAGAATTTAAGTTTTTAGGAGATTCTTTTTTCTCTAGTGGCGTGTATGCTAATTTAAGTAAAAATATTAAGATCCTTAGTGTCTATAGTCGACAAACTGAGAAGGACGGTTTAAATAAGATAGTTAATAAATTGGAAGTATTGCGTGAAATTGAACGATTAGGCCGCAATCAGGTCGCGCATGAAATTACACCTGTTCACGAAGAGGGCTTAAAAAGGGAATTTAAAAAGGCTTGGTCAAGTAAAGGCCTCTCAGATAAGGAAATAAACATGTCTGATGATTTATTCTCGTTACTTGAGGAGGTAATAGCACAAGTCGTTACTTGGACTCTGTCTATTAAGCGAGATAGATTAGTTTTTATCTTTGATATACTTAATTCTTGTTTGCGGGAACGGCTTGGAAGCCTGTAGCAATGTATGGTATACTTTAATTGTTCTTATAGCTTCTGCAATAAGTTTTGCTCCGATGCAGATAGAATCAGGGATTGTAGCTATTATTTGTGAGGGAGAGACTGTTGCTTATAGAGAAAATATGTTTTGCCCCGCAAATAGGAGTTTGGAGCCACATTATTGTTGAACTTATAGGGACAGAGGTAAAAAAAGAATCCCCATACTGGGGACGAAAATCATCAATGCTTTGTGTATCATACACTAATTATCACATCGGTAAAAAAAGAATCCCCATACTGGGGACGAAAATCA
>SAMEA3663124__coassemble_337_pt1 | contig 16082 bp, 17 predicted proteins | sample SAMEA3663124__metabat2_low_PE_003 | metagenome-assembled genome bin SAMEA3663124 (sample SAMEA3663124) | pig gut metagenome | biome: pig gut; feature: pig-associated habitat; material: faeces | place: Denmark | collected 2012
ACTCGCGACCCCTGCCTTGGCAAGGCAGTGCTCTACCGCTGAGCTATTTCCGCATTCATCAGAAGCACTGCATTAGTGCCTTGTTCCTGACTGCTTTACTATAATAACAAACCCTTTACCCTATGTCAACAAATTTTTAAAGTTTTTTTAGGCCTTTTCAAAATAAAAGTAAGACATTAGGAATACTAGCATCCATAGTGCCTGCGCCAAGGCCGCATTTATCTACACCTCTAGCTAATTGCTGCTGATAAATGCTAATCGCATCTGGACTAACCAAGCGATATCCATCCTCATCATACGCCACGCTATGTATATAGGCAGGAAATAAATCCTCTTGATAGTGTCCTAATGTCGACACAAGAGCAGCGCCCGTTGGGGTGACAAATTCCCCACTTGCTGCTGTACGATAGGTAGGTGCATCCTCTAAAAGCTCCTTAGTCGCCGGCGTCGGTACATCCATCCAGCCATGAGCACAATGCACCTGTCCCTGTCCCACTTGCAAAGGGCTCACCTTAAAACCAGTAAAGCCAAAATATTCTAAGCCCAAACAAGTACCGACAATATCAATAAGGCAATCAACAGCCCCCACCTCATGGAAGTGAACCTTATCTATGGTGCTTTGATGAACCTTAGCTTCCGCCTTGGCCAAAGCATAAAAAACAGCCACAGCTTCTTCCTTAACCCAAGTGGATAAGGAAGAATCACAAATTAAATCCTTAATGGCTTCAAACCCTCGTCCATGCGTATGCGTGTGAGCATATGTCGGCTTATAATTATGTGCAAAAGAAGTATCTAGTAATCTAACATTAAAATAGCTGGCTCCTAAACCTAATTTACCTACTTTTTCATAAATAAGCTGATAGCCATCAATAGGCAGTGCCTGCAAGCCTTCCTGCAAATGAACTAGTGGCAGGCCATAGTCTAATAGAGCTCCAATAAGCATATTACCACTAACGCCAGCCCCACAAAATAGGTTACAAGTCTTCATCAAACAGGCCCTCCTATCTATACTAATAACTTATATATACCTCTATACATTAGATGCCAGTCCATTAGATGCTAGTCCATACTAAATGCCCGTATATACTAAACGCTATACGTATCGCCTATAGTCATGCTTATTTCCAAACTATATACTAACCAATACCAAGTAATTTTTTTACACATAATTACAAACCCATGGACTATCGACCATCTTGCCGCCCATTGCCTGGCCCATCTTCAGCTACGGTAACAGAGGCTTCGCCAAAAGTTTTCATATCATTTAACATGTGTAAAGAAGCATCAATCAAGGATAAACCAAGTGCCGCTCCTAGACCTTGTCCCCTATCTATATCATAAAACAAATAGGGCATGAGACCGAGCGTTTTCATTTGCTCTGCCTGTGCCTTTTTCTGTTTAGCCGTTTCTCCTATAGAAGCAAAGGCATACGCCTTAAGGTCTGGATAGGCTCTTGTTGCTATTTCCACCGCTTGACCGGTTAGTAAGGTATCAAACACGACAGGTAGACCTAAAGCCACAAGTTCCAATACAAAAGCTGTCATAACGATAAAGGCCTTAGACTCTCTATCTATACGATTAGCGCCTAGCGCCACGATTTGTAGACCCGCTTTCTTAGCTTTTATAGCCTCTGCTTTTCCTAGTTCATAGGCATCCTCCCAAGACAGTTCCTCTTCTTGTTCTTTTGTAATTAAGCAGGTTTGATACGTAGCTTGTAGGGCCTGTAAAACGGCCTTTGTTGCTAAGGCTGGTACTTCTTTTTCTCCCATAAACAAAACACCGCCCATAGACAAGTGATTTGGCTTTGGCGTATGCAAAAGGCCAGCCAAACGAACGGCTATAACTTCCAACTGAGCCAAACTATAAATAGGCTTAGTTAAATTATCCACCCGTTCTCGACAAGCCCTTTCAGCCTTTTTAGAAGGTTTAGGAATCTGTATTTGTTTAGCCTGCAAATAAGTGACTAACTTTTCTTGATTTATCATCCTTTAGCCCTCCTTTTTCTGTAAGGCTTGATAGATACGTACAGCCATTTCTAACATACCAGCCTGTATAGCGCCGCCAGAAGCCTCACCTAAGCATAATTTCAAATCCACATAAGCCGTAAGTCCTAAGGTCTTCAAGGCATCAATATGAGCCTTTTCTGCTGATAAGTGAGAGGCCATCACATAATCCATACAAGCTGGCGCCATCGTATGCGCCACCAAGGCACACGCCGTTGTGTTAAAACCATCAATAATCGTCATAGCACCTTGCGCTGCCGCCCCTAAAATGACGCCTACCAGGCAGGCAAACTCGTACCCGCCAACGCACTGTAAAATATGAAAGCCATCTTCTGAACCTATATCCTTATATTTTTCTAAAGCCTGTGCTACAACTTGTGTCTTCACTTTTAAGCGTTCATCTGAAATATTACTGCCCCGGCCGGTCGCTTCCTTAGCACTTAGCCCAGAAAAAAGAGCCGTCATAACAGCTGCTGCCGTCGTATTCGCAATGCCCATTTCCCCTACTAAAAAGACAGTATGGCCCTTCTTGACCTCTTCTTGAGCTATAGTAACCCCTGCCATAATCGCTTTTTCAGCTTCTTCTTCTGTCATAGCTGGTTCCCTAAGAAAATTACGTGTTCCCTTACGGATTTTGCAATGCCGAAGGCCCGGCACCTGTGACATATCCGCATTAATCCCCATATCAACAACGACCATGGAAGCGCCACAATAATTAGCTAAGGCATTAGCGCCAGCTCCTTTAGGAATTAAATAGTTTGTTGTCATCCCAATAGTCGTACTCTGTGGATAGGCACTAACACCCATTTTAACAATACCATGATCAGCGGAAGCAATAACCATACATGGCTTAGGGACTGGTGGATTAACTGCCCCCAAACAGGAGCCATATTGAGCCACCATATCCACTAATTTGCCATAAGAGGTCTTTTCTGCTCCCCAAGCCGTTTTTATTTCTTCTTCTATTTTATGGTCTCTAGGCTTTATTTGTTGACAAAGTCTATTCAATGCCTGCATATACTACTTCCTACCTTCTCTATCATATCTAATCATTTGGGATTTGCTGTATTATCAATAATTTCTTGAAAATGCTTTCGAATTGTTCGTGCTCTCGTCAAATAGCTTTCTAAAGCTTGTCCTGACGGGTCTTTTGTTAACATTTGTTTTATTTCTTCTATCTGTCCTGCTAAGGCATCTAAAGCCAATAAGACTTCCTTCCGATTACCACTTATAATCTCACGCCACATGGAAGGTGTACCACCAGCTACCCGCGTAATATCTCGAAAACCACCTGCCGCTAAGCGAAGACGCAAATCACCATACTGGTCATTACCGGCCACTGTTGTAACCATGGCGGCTACTACATGGGGCATATGACTGACTGTTGCTAATAGATGATCATGCTTAGCCATAGGAACCCACTCAATACGGCCGCCCAGTTTCTGTCCCATCACTTCTAATTCTTTGGCATTCCCTTCATTCCAATGAGGCGATTGTCTATCTTCCAAGATAATCCAAGCACAATTCTGAAACAAATCCGCCTTAGCCATAGCATAACCGCCCTTTTCCGAACCGGCCATAGGATGAATGGACACAAAATGTACATCCGCTGGCAGGCAATCCTCTACAGCTTTTATAACATGCTTTTTAGTGCTGGATACATCCGTCACTAAGGTACCTGGACGAAATAAATCTTTATACTTCACCAAGGTTTGAGCATTAATATCCGGTGGCATAGCAAAGACAACTATATCGGATTGGCTAATAACCTGCCCTGGTCCGTCTGCTATGTCTTCGATAACCTTATCTTTTAAGGCCTCCTTGCAGACCTCCGGCAGATGATCATAACCAATAATACGATACGTACCCAACTTAGTCAATCCTTTAGCTAAGGAACCACCTAATAAGCCTAGGCCAATAATCCCCACAGTCTTTCTCATACAACTTCCTCATTTCTCTACTATCCTACCCTGCTACTCTAAGTGGCTGCAATTAATTTGCGGCCTCGCCAACGTCCACTTAACCAACGCCAAATGAAGATAAGACCACGCAAACATTCATCAGCGGCCATAGCCAACCAAATGCCTACAAGACCCCAGCCCCAAGCTATACCAAATAGGTAAGACAAAGGTACGGCACAACACCACATACCAAAAATGCCTACAATCATTGGCGTCCGAATATCGCCAGCAGCTTGTAAACATTGTACCATAACAATATTTACGGAGCGACCAATTTCCAATAAAATCTCTACCAATAGAACCTGATGCCCTAAGGCTAAAACCTCTGGATCAGTAGTAAAAATACTTAATATTTGATTACTGTACATATACATGCCAATCGTAATGGCTACACTAATAGCCATACCTAAAAACATGGTCTGCCAAACCTTAGCTGACACTTCCCCATCTCTATCGGCACCAATTAAGAAACCAACTACAATCTGAGCCGCATTGGCTAAAGCTATGGTATACATATAACAAAACATAGCCAGTATGTACACATAGACCTTAGTATCAATAACCAATAGGCCTAACACGTTAATCATCCGCATAATTGTGGTCTGTGACAACTGATAAGACAAGGTTTCCCCACCTGACGGCAGACTAATATTTAATATGCCCTTTAAGGTCTGCCAGCGGAGAGGCCATACATACTTCCAAGATAGACGTACAGGCAAAAGGTAATACATAACCCCTATGATAAGCAAAAGCCCCAGGCCCTTACTCATAAAGGTTGAAACAGACACCCCAAAAACGCCCATAGAAGGAATCGGTCCCCAACCAAAAATAAAGACCCAATTACTAGCAATATGAATAATATTCATAACAAAAGCAATACACATGGTAACTGCTGGTAAGGAATGACCCCTAAAGGTAGCAACAAAAGTCATATAAGCACCAGTAATAGGAATAGTACATGCCACAATAGACATATAAAGGGCTGTATCATCTATAATCTCTGCGGGCACACCCAACCAAGAAAACAAACGATGCCTAGCTAAAATAATTATACTGGCAGCCACAGCTCCAAACAAAGCGTTAAAGGCAACGCTTACTGTGCAGACTTCATTTATCTTATCTCGATTTTGAGCGCCCAAATACTGGGCAATTAAGATAGTCGTCGCTGTACTCATAACTACAAGAAGCATAATAATAATATTCATAATCTGGTTGGCGTTAGCCACAGCAGCTACAGCCTCTTGAGAATAACGACTCATCATAAATTGGTCCACATTGCCAATAAGCATTTGTAAAAAAACTTCGGCAAAAATAGGCAAGCTCAATGATAAGACCGACAAATTCATCCGTTTAATCTTCCCGTCCATAAGCCTCCTTTGCAAAATTACAAGGACTATACATACTTTATTTTTCATACCTTGTCTGTTTATAAAACAAAACCTCTCACCTGAGGTAAGAGGTCTTGCTTTATAAACAGACAAGAAACTTATTTTTTTACTAACGCCTGCTTTTCAATGAGCTCAGCCCAAGACTTAGTCAACTGATACTTAGCCTCTGCCTTAGCCATATTCCAATTTTCTCCGTCTGGAAACCAACGAGAGGGCACGCAACCAGACCGAATAAAATTGATGGTGTAGCCTAAGCGTTCAGCTTCTTGCGCCGCCCACCAAGCACCAATCGCATCATAAGCATCCAAATAGACATCACCTAAGCCCGTCTGTCCTAGCCAAGTCTCAATAGACTCCCAATAAGACTTAGGAATCACACTTTTACTTAGTATTTCTTCTCTATTTTTGCGAGCCATTTTACGCAGTTCTGAAGATAACATAGGTACCACCTAGGCCTTCAATACTTGAAAGGCTTTCTTAGCGATCTGAATACTTGTATCTAAATCAGCCTGACTATGCGCAATGGACATAAAGTTACTTTCAAACTGACTTGGTGCATAATAAATACCGTGTTCTAGATTATAAGCAAAGAACTTCTTAAAAGCTTCCCTATCACAAGCATTGGCATCATCAAAGTTGCGCACTGGTTTATCACTAAAGAAAAGAGTAAACATAGAGCCTACCCACTGCACTTGTACTGGCACGCCTACTTCTTTAGCTACCCGCAACAGACCACGACACAAGTAATCCGTAGATTCTTCCGCCTTTCTAAAGACAGTTGGATCCCGTTGCAAGACAGACATTGTAGCAAGTCCTGCCGTCGTAGCCAAAGGATTACCACTCAAGGTACCTGCCTGATACACAGGACCTGCTGGTGCCACACAAGACATAATCGCCTTACGGCCACCAAAGACAGCCAGTGGCATACCACCACCAACAATCTTACCTAGGCAAGTCATATCTGGCACAATCTGATAGCGTTTCTGCGCCCCACCAGAACTAGCCCGAAAACCACACATAACTTCATCAAAAATTAAGACCGTTTCGTGCTTAGCCGTTTCTTCTCGTAATAATTCCAAGAAGCCTTCTACTGGTGGCACGCAACCCATATTACCAGCTACTGGTTCTACAATAACGGCAGCAATTTCATCACCATGCGCATCAAAAAAGCTTTTAAAGGCTTCTTTATCATTGTAAGGCAAGGTCACTGTATCCTTAGCCACATTAGCTGGTACGCCTGGACTATCTGGCACGCCAAAGGTAGCAAGTCCAGAGCCAGCCTTAACTAATAGGCTGTCACTATGCCCATGATAGCAGCCAATAAATTTAACAATCTTATCTCGCCCTGTATAACCACGAGCGACTCGCAAGGCGCTCATAGTTGCTTCTGTACCTGAATTAACTAACCTCATCATTTCCATAGACGGTACAAAGGCCTGTATCTTTTTGGCTAATTCTGTTTCTAGGAGTGTCGGTGCCCCATAGCTGGTTCCACGTGGCACCGCTTCCTGCAAAGCAGCAGTCACTTCTGGATCCGCATGGCCTAAAATCATAGGTCCCCAAGACAAGACATAATCAATGTATTCATTACCATCAATATCATAAATATGATCACCTGATGCGGAGCTGATAAAAGGTGGATTGGAATCTACGCTCCGATAGGAACGAACTGGACTATCAACGCCACCTGGCAATATATCTTTCGCATCATCAAATGCTTTTGTTGAACGTGTTAAATCTAACATGACTCTTCCTTTATTTTTCTAACAGCCAACGAGCTACATCCATGGCATGATAGGTAATAATAATCTTAGCACCAGCTCGCTTCATAGATGTTAAAGATTCTAATACAATTCGTTTTTCATCAATTAATCCGGCCTGCGCTGCTGCCTTAACCATGGCATATTCACCACTTACGTTATATACAGCTAATGGACAGTCAAAATTATCCCGTGCTTCTCGTACAACATCTAAATAACTAAGAGCTGGCTTAATCATAATAATATCGGTACCTTCGCGAATATCTAATTCGATTTCACGCAAAGCTTCTAAACGGTTGGCCGGATCCATTTGGTAACCCTTGCGGTCACCAAATTCAGGTGCCGAATTAACAGCCCCTCTAAACGGTCCATAATAAGCCGATGCATATTTAACAGCATAGCTCATAATAGTTACCTTAGAAAATCCATGGTCATCTAAGGTTTCACGAATCATAGCCACGCGACCATCCATCATATCTGACGGCGCTACCACCTGAGCACCCGCTTCTGCCTGGCTTAAAGCAACCTGAGCAATTAAAGGCAAAGTCTTGTCATTATCTACATCATGACCTTCTACGCAGCCACAATGACCTGTGGATGTATACTGACAAAGACATACGTCCCCCACAACAATTAGTTCAGGGCAATTATGACGAATAGCCGTAATCGCCTGCTGTACAGGCTGTGACATATCCCAAGCTGATGACCCTTGTTCATCCTTATAAGTAGGAATACCAAAGATTTCTACCCCAGGGATACCTAAGGCTGCTACTTCTTTAGCTACTTCAACAGCCACATCAACGGAACACCGATACTGACCTGGCAAGGTATCAATCGGTTCCTTAATCTTAGAACCAGGTACCACAAAAATAGGATATATCAAATCATTGATTTCTAATGATGTTTCATGCACTAAGGCGCGCATCATTGGGCTTGTCCGCAAACGGCGTGGACGATACGTTAAGTCTAACATATTATGCCTCCCTAACATCTGACACTATTAATTCAACTAAAGCCGGAATCGTATACGTCTGACAAATCAAATCAACTGACAACCCTTCTTCTTGGCAGGTCGCTGCTGTAATTGGTCCAATGCAGGCTATACGGGCTTTTCCTAATAACTCCTTAGCCTCTTGACCTAAGGAATCTATCGTATTTCTAACGGTAGAAGAGCTAGTAAAGGTTACATAGTCAACTTGGTCACTAGCTAAGGCTTCTTTGGCCTCTTGGCTATGAGCCCCCTCTAATACTGTCTCATACAACCGCAATATATCTACTTCGATACCAGCCTGTCGAAGTCCTTCTGGAATCACTTTTCTTGCCTTTTTCGGTTGTATTAACAATACGCGGCTCTGTACTGGCAAACTCGCTTTTAAAGCGTCCACTACAGACTCAGCCTGAAAATTAGAAGGAATTAAATCTGCCTGAATACCATGCCTTTCTAAGGCCTTTGCTGTTGCTGTACCAATCGCACAAACAGCTAGCCCCGCCAAGGCCCGACTATCCTTATGTAAACCCTTAAGGGCACTAAAGAAGTAGCGAACACCTTGTGCCGATGTAAAGACAAGCGCCTTATAGGCTGCCATATGGCTAATAACTTGCTCATCGTCGCCACTTAATGGCAAGGCTTGCGTCTTAATAGCTGGTGCCTCTAATACATTGGCACCCAATTCCTCTAATCGGTTTGTTAAGGCACTAGCCTGTGCTCTAGCCCGCGTCACGACAATTGTTTTACCAAATAATGGTTTTGTATCAAACCAACGAAGTTGTTTACGCAAGTTAACAACCTGACCAACAATAATAAGAGATGGCGGTTTTATTTGTGCGTTTTTTACGTCTTCTACTACATGGTCGAGGGTTGAAACTAAGGTCTCTTGAATGGGTTTTGTACCCCAACGGATAACAGCTACCGGCGTATCGGCAGCTCGACCATGCTCCATCAATTTCTGCGCAATAAGCGGCAAATTGCCGACACCCATAACAAAGGTAATGGTATCGACCGCTTTTGCTAAGCCTTCCCAGTGTATACCCGATACGCCTTTTGTAGGATCCTCGTGACCTGTAACAATGGCAAAGGAGGTAGCCATAGCCCGCTGTGTGACAGGTATACCTGCATAGGCAGGAGCTGCAATAGCCGAGGTAACACCAGGTACAAATTCATATGCCACACCTGCTTCTTTTAAGACCAAGGCTTCTTCACCACCACGACCAAAAACAAGGGGATCGCCACCCTTTAAACGGGCTACAATCTTTCCTTCTCGCCCATATTTTACAAGTAATTCATTAATTTCATATTGATGAAGGGTGTGATGCTTGCACTGTTTACCTGCATAAATTAACTCTGCTTCTGGCCTGGCCCACTGTAAGAGATGATTATCGGCTAAATAATCATAAATAATGACATCCGCTTTTTCTATGCATTCACGGCCTTTAACCGTAATTAATTTATAATCACCCGGGCCAGCTCCAATTAAGTAGACCTTACCTTGTTTTTCTTCTGCCATTACTTCAGCACCCCCATACGAATTAACTCATCAATAACCGTTTTTCCGCCTTCTTCATAGATAGCTTTTGCTAAATTACGTCCAATAATCTCTCCTGCATTACAAGGACCTGTCATTTCCCCTTCATAACAATTGCGTCCATCTAAAGAAGCGACTAAGGCCTTTAAGATTAACTGCCCTTTAGTAATCGTCCCATGCACGCCAATAGGTACTTGACAGCCCCCATGGAGCTGGCGAAGAAAACTCCGTTCTCCTTCCGTTATTTGCCTTGTTTCTAAGCTATTCAATAATCGTAAAGTGTCTAACGTTTCCTTATCATAGGCTCGGCATTCAATCGCCAACGCCCCCTGACCTACCGCTGGAATCATTTCATCCACTGTAAAGACTTGCGTAATTCGGTCAGCTAGTCCCAAACGAATTAGACCTGCCTGTGCTAAAACGACCCCATCTAATTGTAATTCATCAATCTTACGCAAACGAGTTTGTACATTGCCTCGAATAGTTACAATCTGTAAATCTGGTCGCATCCTAAGTAATTGAGCCTGCCGTCGCAAACTACTAGTACCAATGCGGGCGCCCTGAGGTAGTTCCTGCAAGGTCTTATAAACAGGCGCTACCAAGGCATCACACGGTACTTCTCGCTCCGTAATAGCTCCAATAACAAGCCCTTCTGGTAACTCCGTAGGCATATCCTTTAAGCTATGAACTGCTATATCAATAGTGCCCGCCCGCATAGCCTCTTCTAACTCTTCTGTAAATAAGCCTTTACCACCAATAGCTGCTAAGGACTTATTTAAAATACGGTCCCCTTTCGTCTCATGATGAATTAGCTGTGTCTCGCAGCCTGGGCATACCTTCTTTAAGGCTTCTGCAATATGTTCTGCCTGCCATAGGGCTAAGGCACTGCTCCGTGTTCCTATCCGCCATACTTGTTTCATATGTCCATCTCCTATTTCAAGTTAAACATATCGCCAAATAATTTCCAATACATGGCTTCATCTTCCTTACCAGCGATTTCATTAAAATGAATCATTGGATCCCGTAACAGTTTGCGTACAATCATACGGGACATGGAATCCATAATCCGTCGGTCATGATCACTGGCATCAGGTAATTTAACTAAGGCTCTATGCAGTTCACGACGCCGAATTTGGTCAGCCCTATCACTTAAAAAAACCATCATAGGCCGTACCGATAAATAATTTAGTTTTTCATGAATTTCTGACAAGGCCTTAGCAATAATAGGTTCTGCCTTCTTAGCTTCTTCCAATCGGTGCTGCTTATTGGCTTCTACAACCTTACTTAAGGAATCTATATTAAAAAGGTATATACCTTCCACTTGAGCCACCTCTGGATCAATATCACGAGGCACCGCAATATCAATCATAACTAAAGGGCGGCCCTGGCGATTTTCCATAATAGTCTGGGCTAATTCTGGCCTAATAATATAATGCGGGGCCCCCGTCGAAGTAATCAAAATATCCGCCGATTGGGCTTCTGTCGCAAAATTATCAAAGGCTACCGCTTGTCCATGAAAGCGATGGGCTAATTCCTGCGCCTTGGTATAGGTACGGTTAGATACGAATATACTAGTTACCCCTTTGGCAGCCAAATGCGTAGCCGTTAATTCACTCATAGTACCAGCCCCTAGAATAAGAACTTTTGCTTCTGCTAAAGGCTCTTCCAAACAATCCTCTGCCAAATTAACCGCTGCATAACTAACAGATACGGGCGTATCAGCTATACCCGTAGTGGCCCGTACCTTCTTACCGACACTAATGGCTTTTTGGAAAATAATATTAAAAACGGGCCCTGTTAAGCCATGACTATAGGCAGCAACATAAGCCATTTTTAACTGACTGAGAATCTGCCCTTCTCCAACGACCAAGGAATCCAGGCTAGAGGACACACGAAATAAATGATCAAGGCAGGCATCATCTTCATAAAAATAAAAATAGGACCTGTCAGCTTCTTCTACTTGAGACCCTTTAATGCGTCCCAATATTTGTAAAACTGTCTGTTTTAAGGTATCCGTATTTCTTCCTTCATCTGATGAACTATAACCATCGAGCGCTACATATAACTCCGTCCGATTACAAGTCGATAATAATACACATTCAGCAATACCCGTCTCTTCGTATAATTTATCTAACGCCTTCGCTAACTCTTGTTTATCAAAGGAAAAACGCTCTCTTACAGGCACCGGTGCTGTCTTATGATTTAATCCCAATACTACTAATTGCATGTAATAGGCCCTCCTTTACGTCTCTCCATTGTCCTTGTATAACCCTTCTTAGGCTTTCTCTTGTAAATTGACTCTGCCAAAAAGCACGCCGCTCTTTAGGCGTCTCTAATCTATCTTTTACTAACTGACGTAGATCAGCTAGTTCTACTAGCATTTGATCCACAGGCGCATACCGCTCTTCTATATCCTGTCTAAGCAGCTTATTAATGCGTGGACTGGCTCCGCGGCTGCGGATGGCTATATCTAATTGTGTAAAATCCGCTGTGGACGGCAACATAAAGTCACACTTGTCTTTATCATCGCCACAATTAACTAAACATCCCAAGGCCTTAGCATCCTTCACACATTGCCGATTAACCTCTCTATTATCTGTCAAAGCCAGCACATAATCGGCTCCAGCCAAGACATCCGCCGCATAGGTTCGCTTTTGCCACTCTATTTTATTGTTTCTAGCCAACTCTGCTAGCCGAGCCGTTACCTTAGGACTTACAAGGCGGATATGAGCCCCCTCCTTAAGAAAAGTCTGGACTCGTCGCTCGGCTATAGCCCCGCCACCAACGACCAAGCAATGGCGGTTAGCTACCTTTACAGCCATGAACAGCATGCTTTTACTCCTATGAAATATTGTTATATGTTTTATAAATGACAAAATCGGCTTGTACTGCCAAGCCGATTTTTATGAACAGCATCGTTTATATTTTTCTAACTCACAATTTTTATTGCTGAGACTCTGAAGCCTCATCACTTGTATCACTTATATCTGTTTCTATCTTTACCTTACTTTTACCTAAGTTACAACCTTCCAAAAGTTGTAACTGTGAGGTCAATAAAGATTCCATCTTAGCCCGAAAGACAGCAATCTCATTTTGAATGGCTGCATATTTCTCACGAGCACTTCGCAAGGATGTTTCTGCATCAGCCAAAATCTTTTTCTTTTCTTGGTCTGCTTCTTGAATAATTAAGTCAGCTTCTTTTCTAGCCGCTGCCTTAACTGTTTCTCCTGTTTCTTGAGCCAGCGCCAAGGTGTTATTCATAGTCGCTTCCATTTGTTCGTATTGATTAAGGCGTTTTTCCAATTGTTCAATTTTTTCGGTCATTTCCCGATTTTCACGATACAATGTTTCATAATCGCCAACCAATTCAGTCATAAAGGAATCAACCGATTCTTTATCATACCCACGGAACCCATTCTCGAATTCCTTATTATGTATGTCCATTGGTGTAATCATAGAAAAATCCTCTCGTACTTTTTATATAAAACGCTTTAAATAAACGCCAATACGCCCCTTTCGAGATGTACCTGTAATGGCTTCTATCTTCATCCGTCCACGACCACGTAAGGATATAATATCCCCTTCTTTAACTTCTTGTGCAGGCCCCTTAGCTGGTTGCCAATTAATCTGCACAAGACCAGCCTTAGCTAGGCTAACCAATTTAGTCCGTGACATGCTAAAGCCTGACGATGCCACCGCATCCAATCGAAGAGAAGCTACGGTTGTACGCACTTCCTTAACGCATTCTTCTTTTGGTTTAATATCTGCTAAATCCATAGGCGCTACAGATACACTAACCATAGCAATTTTGGTAAACTGCGTCTCTACAAACTCAGCCACCGATGCATCAGTAAGCACTGTCGCCCCACCCTCGCGAACAATAATATCGCCAAAGTGTTCTCTATCAATGCCTAATCCCATTAAGGACCCTAATACATCCCTATGTGTTAGCAATCGAAAACGCGGATCCCAAGTAACAGCTAGGGGCTTAATCCCCCAGTCAATAGTCCCCTTAAAATCCGCATCAACAAAGGCAATACGAATTCGTTCGGCTCCTTGGTAGCCACCATTTTCCTTGACCAAAATTCCTGGATACTCCGCTTTAATAGCTTCTGCCACGGTCAAGGCAGCCGGTGTCATAAAATCAGTCAAGCGGTACGGGCGACCTGCGACTACCTGATCCGCTAAGTCCAGCATCCGCCTAGCCATATCGCCACTACCAGATGCCTCAAAATAACGGATGATTTTCTCTTTATCTTTTGCCCCACTCATTCTATGGTTACCGCCTTATCTATCTTATTGTTCGGCTTTTGGTTCTTTCCAAGCCAAGGTACTGCCTGCCAAATCTGAATAGGTTGTCTTGTCATTGCAATCAATCGTAATATTCATTGGAACGCAAATAAATATATTTTCCCCAATTTTTTGAATCTTGCCATCTAAGGCATAGGTAGCTCCGCTAACAAAATCAACAATACGAGCCGTTTCATGAGGATCTGTTTTTTCAAAATTAATAACAACCGGACGCAAATCACGTAATTGGTTGGTAATATTTTCTGAATCTTCAAATACTTTAGGTTCAATAACAACCACTTTCATAGATGATTGACGGCTGCTCATAGCCCCATAACCACTAGCTGGTTTCGGTTGGCGAAAGGAACTAACCGGCGCCGTTGGCTGAATCGATTCTTCATAATCATCATCTAATTCTTCATCATCATAATGATCCATATCGTATTCGTCATCAGTTGCATAGTTATCATTAAATATGTTGCGCAATTTGTCTTTTAAGCTCATTTATATGCCTCCTGCCTAAAGTGTCCGGTTAATAATAAACGCGTTCGCCGAATATGGCTGTACCTACACGTACTATGGTAGCGCCTTCTTCGATAGCTACCTCAAAATCATGTGTCATTCCCATAGACAGTTCGCTAATCTGACCTGCTGGAAAATACTGTTTCATGTCTTCAAATAATGCTGCTGCTACACGAAAGACAGGTCGTACTGTTTCCGGATTCTCCGCAAAAGGGGCTATACACATAAGCCCTCTTACTTTTATATGAGGCAATGTCTTTGCATAGTCTCTAAGCGCAGGGAACTCTTCTACGGTCATTCCCGTTTTGCTAGCTTCACGTGCTACATTGACCTGTAATAAAATCTCTTGTACTTTGTCATTCTTTGCCGCTACTTTATCAATCTCATCTAAAAGCTTCTTGCTATCTACCGAATGAATTAACTGAAATAACGAAACAGCTTGCCGCACTTTATTCGTCTGTAAATGTCCAATTAAATGCCATGTTAAAGGTTCTCCCCTATAGGTAAGCATTTTTTCTTTTGCTTCCTGCACGCGGTTTTCGCCTACATTAGTAATGCCTAATTGGGCCACCTCTTCTACAGCTGACACAGGATGATTCTTAGTCACAGCCACTAAGGTAACTTTATCTGTACGTCCTACACGCAGCCTAGCTTGTTCTATGCGAGCCTGCACCTTTTGTAGTGCGTCTTCAATCATATGTGCCTCCCTATAACAAACAATTACATACATTACATACTAATTTATTATATAATAGATGATTCTCTCTGTATAGGTTTATTTTAACATACAAAACAATCCCATACGTCCCGTTACACCACCTGCTTTGCGATAGGAATAACAACCATAACTTGTATAGGAATCTGTTGGCGATACGGTTATCTGTTGCATGGGAACCCCCATATTCAAAAAGGACTTACTAATAAATTGTTGCAAATTAACATGAGGTGTCTTTTTTACCGCTCCAGGCCGCTTGATTAAACGCACCAAGTCTCGTTCTTTAGGCATAGCTTCAGAAAAACATTGCGCAATATCTTCCCCCACCTCAAAGGATTCTTGTTGAATCGATGGACCAATATACACATAACAATCTTCGGGCTGTGTGCCATAAGCTTCCAGCATTTTATTTAAAGTAATAACCGGCAAACGGCCAATCGTGCCACGCCAACCAGCATGAATAACGGCTACCGCATGATTACCCTTGTCATATAGCAAGACAGGCACACAATCAGCAACTAAAAGCAGTAAAGGTACTTGCCGTTCTGCTGTATACAAGGCATCACAATTCGAAATGGCCGAATCCATATTCAAAGCTCCCTTGCCAACAAGCTGTGGCCTTACTTCTTTAGCAACTAAGCCATGCACTTGTTGACCGCAAGTTAAGCGTTCCACTGGCTGTCCTAAATGGGCAGCGACTAACTTACGATTTTTCCATACATCTTCTACTTCATCTTCTACATGAAGTCCTAAATTCATAGAATCATAAGGTGCCTTAGAATAGCCACCAAATCGCCTAGTCACTCCATGCAGTAAGGGAAAGCTCATAAATCCTACCGCCTCTTCAAAAGACCAAGGCTTCTTATTTTCTGTTTGTACGTCACGTACAATTACTTGTTGATTCATCATCTTGCCTCCCTA
>SAMEA3663124__coassemble_363_pt1 | contig 15632 bp, 20 predicted proteins | sample SAMEA3663124__metabat2_low_PE_003 | metagenome-assembled genome bin SAMEA3663124 (sample SAMEA3663124) | pig gut metagenome | biome: pig gut; feature: pig-associated habitat; material: faeces | place: Denmark | collected 2012
TTACTTAAATCAGCCCCTGTAAAGCCTGGCGTCTTCTTAGCAATAACTGACAAATCCACATCATCTGTTAACGGTTTATTCCGTGCATGTACCTTTAAGATAGCAATACGGCCTCTTAAGTCTGGTTTGCCCACAATGACCTGTCGGTCAAAACGACCTGGGCGCAATAAGGCCGGATCCAAAATATCAGGTCGGTTTGTTGCAGCAATGGTAATAATACCTTCATTGGCACCAAAACCATCCATTTCAACCAAGAGCTGATTCAAAGTCTGTTCACGTTCATCATGACCACCGCCAAGACCGGCCCCACGTTGACGACCAACCGCATCAATTTCATCAATGAAGATAATACATGGTGCATTCTTCTTAGCCTGAGCAAATAAATCACGTACACGAGACGCACCGACACCGACAAACATTTCCACGAAGTCAGATCCACTAATGCTAAAGAATGGCACCTTTGCTTCGCCGGCTACCGCCTTAGCAAGTAAGGTTTTACCTGTTCCTGGAGGTCCTGATAATAAAACCCCTTTAGGAATCTTAGCCCCTATGGCATTATATTTTGATGGATTTCTTAAAAATTCTACAATTTCTTCTAGTTCTTGTTTGGCTTCATCCGCACCAGCTACGTCTTTAAAGCTGACCTTAACCTTACCTTCGCTTTGCATTTTAGCCTTACTTTTACCAAAGCTCATCATGCCGCGACCGCCACCACCTTGTGCTTGCTGCATGATAAAAAACCAAATGCCCACCAATAAAATAATTGGCAAAATAGAACTAAGAATGGTCATCCACCAAGGTGATCCTTGCGGTGGTTTCGCTGTAATATCAACTCCACTGGACAACAACTTGCCTACGAGTGTGGCATCTGTTGGTGCATAGGTAGAAAAATCCATACCTGACTTTAACTTACCTACTATTGCATGATTATCCGTAATCGTTACGCTAGCTACCTTATGCTGGTCTACCTGCTGCATGAACTCAGTAAAGGTAATATCTTCCGTCTTAGTAGACGACGTACCAGCTATGGAATTAATCAATACCATAAGTGCTGCTATAACGAGCAAATATAAAACGCCTTGCTTTATAATTCGGCCCAATCTAAAACTCCTTTCTTCTCCATCCCATATATACGATAAAAAATAGCATCGTCTTTCCTATCATCTAAGACCTTTCAGTCTATGCTAGGCTACTAGGCATCCATTATTGATATACTTCTTCTTTTAAAATACCTATGTATGATAAATTACGATACTTTTCTGCATAATCAAGACCATAACCAACAACAAAAGCATCTGGTATCGTAAACCCTTCAAAATCAATAGGTACTTCTACCTTTCGGCGATCTGGTTTACTTAATAATGCAGCTAAACGTACACTTTTAGCCCCACGTTTACGCAATAATGGCAATAAGGCTGACAAAGTAACGCCCGTATCGATAATATCTTCGACTACCAATACATGTTTTCCTTTCACATCATGATCCAAATCTTTACGTATCTTAACTTCACCTGTACTAATTGTTGAATCTCCATAACTAGAACAAGAGATAAAATCTAAAGATACATTGCCTTCAACGGAACGAACAAGGTCAGCAAAGAACATAACTGCCCCTTTTAGGACGCAGACCATCGTTACATCTTCACCCTGATAGGTTGTGCTGATTTCTTTACCTAACTCACTAATTCGTTCTTTTAACTGTGCTTCTGTAAATAAAATTTCTTTTATATCTGAATGCATGATGCCTCCTAACCATGTTATCTCTCTCTAGATGATAAACGACTAATCTTTATTTTATCATATTTTGCCGTAATTGCTACTCTTCCCCATAAAATCTGCTTAGGTTCTGATGACGCCACAAGGTGAAATAACTGTTTTTGATGAGATGCCGTTAGTTGTGGCAGGGTCTTATCAAGCATTTGCCAAACATGTCGCCATAATTCCTCCTGTAAGAACAAAGGCAACTGGCGCCATTGCTTACGATTATAGGTATCAGCGTCTTGGCCTTTAGTCACCTCTTGATAGGCTTTCTCTACATCTTTGGCCAAATAGGCTTCCAAACGCTGTGCCCTAGAAGCTAGCTGCGCTATATGCCCAACAGCCTGTCCATTAAAAGACTCTAACAAGGGCACTACATCCAAGCGATAGCGATTCCGCTCATAGGCTCGACTATAATTGGTCTTATCGATAGCATACGTAAAACCAGCTCTTTGCGCTTCCTCAAGTATTTCCTTCTTACGTACGCCCAATAGAGGCCGAATACGATCTTTATAAAGAGGACGAATCCCCGCTAGCCCACTTAGGCCTGTCCCCCGCACCATATGTGCTAAGATTGTTTCTGCTTGATCATCCATATGATGAGCGGTTGCTATATAATCATAAGCAAAACCTTCTTTTATTCTTTCAAGAAAGGCATACCGTATCTGCCGACCAGCCGTCTCTAGTGATTGCCGAGTCTCCTTACTCACCTGTCCTATATCAGCCGCCTGCATATAAAAAGGCAAGCCATGACTAGCCGCCAATTTACGTACCAAATCAACCTCAGCTCCACTTTCTGGACGCAGTGTATGATTAAGAATCGCTAGACCTAGCTGCCAAGGCGCCTTCTCTCCATAATAATCCAAGAGCCAATATAACAAAACAACTGAATCGGGGCCCCCAGAGCAGGCAAGCAGAATACGCTTATTCTGTAAGGACAGTCCCTCTTCTTTACAAAACTGACGTACCTTTCTTGTAAATTTACGACTTAAGGACATAACGTTGACGCCAACCCTTCCATCGTATCGCAATCACTTACATAGATGGTGCCTAAATCATAGGCATCCATAAAAGAAGCTACAATTTCAGCGCCAGGCACAATAATATCACTTCGCCCTGGTTGAAGTCCTGGCACCTGCTGACGCTCTTTTTCATCCATATAGCGCAAAGAAAAAATAATGGTTTCCACCTTGTCTCTAGTTAAAGCATAGCCATTTATTTTCTTTGGATCATAAATTTTCATAGCTAAAGCTATAGCCGCTAATGACGTAATTGTTCCTCCTATACCAATACAAACAGCTCCCTTTTCATCTAAAGGCATAGGATCCCAAAAAGGCTTACTTTCTTCCCATACACGCTGGGGACCTTCTTTTGAGCGCGCCTGCAAACGAACAGCCCCTATCGGATATGAGCGTATCCACTGGCTGCCTTGGATACTTCCTACAGCCACTTCACTACTGCCGCCACCTACATCTAAGGTAATAAATTGCTTGCCAACTTGCTGGTCCTTAGGCACAATCGAAATAGCACCTAAAAAACCTAACTTCGCTTCTTCCTCACCAGAAATAATAGCTACTGGTAGTTGATACGTGGCTTCAATCTCTTTGGCAAAAGCTGCCCCATTAGGTGCTTCCCGCATGGCGCTTGTAGCAATAGTCTTAACTACATCAGGCTGCCAGGCGTCTATATAACTTTTAATTTCTTCTAAAGCAACTAAACTTCTAGCCTTACTATCCGCCGTTAATAAGCCGTTAGCATCACGAGCTCCTAAGCGCGTAGTCCATAAACGTTTCGTCTGATAGTGCCACTGCCCTTCTCTATAATCAGCGCACAATAAACGAAATGAATTTGATCCTAAATCAACAATGGCAATTCTCATTTATCTTGCTCCTTATAGTAAAAGGGATGATGTACCTACATCATCCCTAACTATATACAAATTCATACATCTGTATGGAACGTATATATGATTTCTTTCTCTATTTATCCGCGACGGCCGCCTCTACCGCCTCGTTTACCTTCCGTATTACGACGATAATCAGCTAAACGCTGTTCACTATCCCGCAAGAAGCTTTTCATCTTATCTTCAAAAGACTTATCACTAGAACGGCGATTGATTGTACTGTGATAAGGTGCTGCCTTTTCTAACCGCCGATCATCTCGATGAAATCCAGAAGCTGACGCCTCTCTATGCCGAGGTGCCTGTGGCTTTGGTAATGTCTGCTTTATCGATAAAGCTATCTTATTACCATCAATGCTAAGAACCTTAACCTTTACGCTATCTTGCTCTTTTACAAAGGCATGAATGTCTTCTACATATTCATTGGCTACTTCAGACACATGAACCAATCCGGTCTTTCCTTCACCTAAATCAACAAAAGCACCAAATGGCTTTACACCTGTCACTGTACCTTCAATAATGCTACCAATTTCAATGGCCATGTATTCTGATATCCTCCCCAAATAATCGACTGTTGTCGCCAATATAGATAGATATTATTATACGTGGCTAAGGGCCTAACCGTCAAGCAAATAGAGAGGCCTGCACTAACATTAGCTATTTTACATAAGGGACTTCTCCCGGTTTCACTAGCCCTAATTCGTCTCTAGCCACCTTTTCGATTTCCTGCGGATTTTGCAATTTATTTTTTTGTTCTTCTAAGGCCTGATTCTTTTGTTGCAAATCTTGTAGCTGCTCTTCTAATTGTACCTGCTCTTCATGAAGTTCCAGTATAGAGTAAGCCTGCCAGCAAACACCTATAAGCCCAATGACAATAATAATCCACTTAATATACCAAAAGAGTGTACGCTTAGCCGCCGGCTTATTTGACTTAGGTATTCTCTTTTTCGTCGGTGTTGCCATGGCCTAACTCCTTTTGTAATGCTTCTATTCGTTCACTAATTAATTGCCCTTTATAGGTAAAATAAGGGACTAACTCCGCTAAAGGCTCCAATACAAATAAACGGTCCCAAAAATAAGGATGCGGTACTATTAAATCGTCACTACCATAGACTAATTCTTTTCCTTCTTTCAAAGCATAAACAATATCTAAGTCTAAGGTCCGTGGTCCCCAATGAATGTTCCTTGCCCGCCCCGCCTCATTTTCTAAGGCCTGCAATTTAGCTAACATAAGCTCAGGTCCTAGCTTGGATTGAATAATCCATAAGGTATTTAAAAAGTTAGCCTGTTTAGTATAACCCCAAGGCCTAGTCTCTATCATAGAGGCTATAGATTTCACCTCTATCGCTAGGTCTTTTTGTAGACTCGCTAATGCTTCTTCTATATAGGCCCTACTGTCGCCTTGATTAGAACCAGCTGAAATATAATAGTTATACATTAAAAACAGCCTCGCCCTATGGTTACTTCTGCATAATCTAAGATACCCGCAATAGGAACAGATGGTTTACGCATAGTTACCTGTACGCCTTCTACTCGATTAGACAAATCTGACCATAAAACATCAGCAATCTTAGACGTCACCCGTTCTAACAAATGACAAGGCACTTCTTGCACTATCTGACTCACTACCTCATAAATAGCCACATAGTTAATAGAATCTTCCAAGGCATCGCTTTGTCCTGCTTTAGACAAATCAGCTGCTACTTTCACATCCAAGAAAAAACGTTGCCCTAGTGCTGTTTCCGCTGGTAGATGACCATGATTGGCATAAAAAGCCATGTTTTTTAATACAATATAATCCATATTCTACTGTCCTCTAAGCAAGGCATCCGCTACAGTTATAGCCCGTTTATGCATTTTAACATTATGCACGCGTACCATATCCACACCTTGAATAATGCCAGTAATGCAAGTAGCTACTGTACCTTCGTCCCGTTCTTGCGGCGGCAAACCACCTAATAACTCACCAATAAAGCGTTTACGACTGGGTGCTAATAAAACAGGAAATTCATAAACAGTTAGCTCTCCTAAGCGTTGCAAAACCTCAATATTCTGTTCTCCCGTCTTACCAAACCCAATACCTGGATCTAACCAAATATTTTGTGGTGGAATCCCTGCCTTCAAAGCTAAATCTGTAGAATAAAAGAAAAAAGCCTTTATATCTTCAATAATATCACTATAATTAGTATCTTCCTGATTATGCATAATAATGACAGGCACATTATATTGAGCTGCTACTGCTGCCATATCTGGATCATAACGAAGGCCCCAAATATCATTCACCATATGTGCGCCTTGACTCAAAGCGTATTCCATAGGCCGAGCCCGATAAGAATCAATCGAAACAGGTACCCTACTGTTTTCTAGCACAGCTGGCAATAAATCTCTCATACGGCTAATTTCTTCATCTTCAGATAGCTGTGTATGCCCCGGTCTAGTTGATTCTACACCAAAATCAATCACATCAGCCCCATCGGCAATAAGCTGCTTGGTCTGTGCTGCCGCCGCTTCTGGCTTATTATATAAGCCACCATCCGAAAAAGAATCCGGTGTCCCGTTCAGAATGCCCATAATTAATGTATGATCTTGTAAGGCCAAGGTCTTATTATCAGCCCATCTATACTCCCTATGCTTATCCATTCGAACGTGCCTCCCCTTTCTCGATCGCTAATAAAGCCTCTTGCCGTAAACTACCAGTCTTTTTAAGGCATCCCTTACTTTCAATGGTCACCGTCTGCGTCGTAGGCATTACTTCGCCCCGCATCATCATGCATAATTGGTAACTCTGTACACGCACAATAACGCCTTCCGCCTGTGTCCCTTCCATAAGAGCCTCTGCAATTTGCTGGGTCATTCGCTCCTGCAACTGAGGCCGTTTAGATAAAGTCATAACTAAATCCCGTAATCGACTCAATCCTGTTACCTGTCCTTTTCTAGGACAGTAAACAATATCCACGGTACCAAAGAAGGGCATTAAATGGTGTTCACAAATCGAATAAAAAGGAATATCTTTAACAGCCACCAAGCCTTCATAACCAGAAGAAAAAGCATGTCTAACTAATTGAGACGCCTTGACACCTTGTCCGCTAAACAAATCTTCAAACAAGCTAGTCACTCGTTCCGGCGTTTTCTCCATATTCTGTGCCTGCAAATCAATTCCTAATGCCTCTAGGAATTGTTTCATAGCGACTACCGCTTGTTTATGACTCATAATTCCTCCTGGCTATAATAAAAGCCGTCGTATAGACGGCCATGTATACGTTACTTTTATTGTACATGGTCGACCTAGCGCTGTCAAAAAAAAGATAGGGCTAAGCAAGCACTTATAAGCCCTATCTTCTAGTCGTAATTCTCTCTATTAGATTGTCAACCAAACCTATGCTAACAAATTAGAAGAAATGCTTCATAGTTTCTTTAATTGGTGGTAACTTAGGAATCTTATGATCTTCCTTAACCGTTTCCCAAATAAATTTAGCATACCCTTCGGCTTCACTCCATACAATCTTGCCTGGCAATGGAGCATCATCTTCTACATATACATTAACAAGTACAGGCCCTGTTACATGTCTTAGCTGTGGCATTAAGGCTTCTAAAGCTTCTGGTGTACATACCGTATAGCCCTTACCACCACAAGCATCAGCGAACTTCGCATAGTCAATATCATGTAAATCAATTTCATAATTGCGCTGTCCAGCTGACTGCTGTTCATATTGAATAAAAGCCAGTTTCTGATTATTCAAAACGAATTGAACAAATGGCAATTTATATTTTACAGCGGTTACAAAATCCTGCATGACCATGGCAAAGGCACCATCACCAGCAATAGAGAACAATTGCCGGTCCGGATAAGCAAGCTTACCCCCAATAGCCCCTGGCAAGGCGCAACCCATAGTCCCCAACCAAGCAGAAATAATATAAGACTGGGTCGATTTTACATCAATATAACGGGCACCCCAAGACGTAGCCGTTCCTACATCAATAGAATAAATAGCATCATCATTAGCAATACTTTCAATTTGTTTCATCAAGAATGGCGGATGAATAACGCTGCCTCGTTCTTCCTTCATATCATTCATCCAGTTCCGCCAACTAGTCATAGCTTCTTGACAGGATTTTAAGAAACGGTCATCTTCATAAATCGTACCCTTTGCATTCATATAAGTAAGAAAATCAGCTGCATCAGCATGAATACCAACCGTTACAGGGAAGCGCTTGCCAAAGTTAACCGGATCTATGTCTACTTGAATGCACTTAGCCTTGCTTTCATCTGGCAAATACGGACGATACGGATAATCCGTTCCAATCATAATTAATAAATCCGCTGCCTTCATAGCTTCGTAAGCTGGCTTTGTTCCTAGTTTACCAACATTACCTAGGCTATTCGCATGTAAATCCGCCACAACGCCTTTACTTGGCATTGTTTGTACTATAGGCAAATGATTGGCTTCAATAAACTGCGTCAATTCACTTGTTAAACCTTTGCAGCCCATACCAGATAAGACAATAGGGCGTTGGCTATTTTTCAACAATTGAATAGCATCTTGCATTTTCTGTTCATCAATGGCTGGTTTAGATACAATATTATCTATCCCCGTAATATTATGATAGGTATCAGTTATTTCTTTTTCCGCCATATCATCCGGAATGGTCAATACAGCTACTCCACGATAGCGATAGGCTGCCCGAATGGCTTCATCCACAAGTAACGGCAAGGATTCTGGCGATTCAACCAAGCGATTATACACAGCTACATCTTCACAAAGAGCTGGTGTATTTACTTCCTGAAAATACCCTGTATTTAATAACTTAGAATTTACTTGACCTAAAATAGCTAATACAGGCACATGGTCCATCTTAGCATCATAGAGACCATTTAATAAATGAATGGCGCCAGGGCCACCAATGGTCGCACATACACCAATTTTGCCAGTCAGCTTCGCTTCTGCTGCCGCTGCTAAACTAGCCACTTCTTCATGGCGAACCTGAATGAATTTAATCTTCTTCTTATATACATTCAATGCATCAATGGTTGTATCTACCGAATCGCCTGGCAAGCCATATACATGCTGTATACCCCATTTAATAAATACATCCATCATTGCATGGGACGCTTTAATCTTTGCCATAGTATCAACTCCTATATAATCAAGTTTCTTAGTTACTAGTACACCCTATGTAAACTTTTGCAAAAGCTAACACCTTCACTATAGCAATCCTACTAATCTATAAATGTGATAAATCACACACTTTTCTCATACGAAAAAACGTGCCTCATAAAACAGTATCTTACAAAGCACGTTTTTTCTTTTTTATTTAAATTGTCCTTAAAATCTTATTTCCTTCATCAAAATAATTAACAAGCTAAATTTGCTGGTTGAAAAGCTGATTAATATGTTCAAATCCTGTTGGTACTGGCGACACTAGATACAAAAGGAAGACAGCTAATATGGCAAACCCAATGGTAAGAATAGAGAAAGGACCCGACTTATCATACGATGGTAAGCCAACAAAACGAATCCCTATGGCCGCCCCAATAGCTGCCGCAAAAGCAGGTACTGAAAAATTACCGTATAAGGCAAAAGAATACATAGTCCCTAAGAAAGAAGCCATAATCACAGCTACTGGAATCATCGTATCAATAGGGCTCCGGTAAGACCTGATTAATCCCCGAACCCAATCACTACCTTCAATGCCAAACAGGCCAAGTAAAAATCCAGTTAGCCCCCAAAGGTAGCCCCAGCTAGCACGAAAGGCTGACCGATGTTTACCTGCATAATAAGCAAAAGCCGTCAAAATTAAAATAGCAAGGCCTACACCTAAAAAATAAAAATGAGCTGGTATAAACCGCACAAGACTTAAACCCACTAGACAAGTAACGCTAGCCAAAAAGGATGTCCAACCTACGGCCTTAGGACTTGGGCGATGCGCCTTATCAGTACGCTGATACATAGCCGCCAACAATTCCATAACAAAATAGAATATAAAAAGACCAATACCCAAAATAGGTAACCAAAAAGCGATACCCAAAGTAACTACAACAGGTAAAATAGCCCACCAACCTTTAAAAAAGGTGAAATGCTTTACATCTAAGCGCACATCCTGCGTCTGCATGGTGAAGGCTGTATATAAAGTAAATGTTAACATAAAAATAACTGTTTCTTCTGGCGTCGCTCCGAAATATAATATGGCTGGTGCTAAAAACATAGACAAGGTAATGCCTGTAAATTTAGATAATATCGTGGCCACTACACCCAATAAGAAAAATGGCACTAATACACTCAACACTTCCATCTGTCTTCCTCCTATCAATGTATCTTTCTATCTTTATAAGTATACTCGATAGGCTTTTTAATGGGCAAGAGGAAGTTAAGCATTGACCGACCCTTTTTCTAAGCGTAAATCATAAACTCGTTTCCTAATCGCCGTATATGAACAGCCCATACGTTCCGCAATTTTCATAACCGATGTTCCTGCTTGATACTGCCTCCTTACCTCTACTGTATCTAATTTTAAACGATTACCTCGTAAGACGACTCCCATTTCACGAAGTCTAGCTGCCACTGTACAAGACTTAATATTATACAAGCGAGCAATTTGCGTAGTCGATAATTTCTTTTCCTCATACAGATGGCGAATGGCCTGTTTATCTAAATGATACCGTTTATGGCCACCTCGGAGCGGTTCTCTAGCCTTATGGAGGCGGTGCAGCACATCCCATTGGGATAACTTAAACTGATGAGCAATAGCACCACTACTATGGCCAGCTCGATAAGCCTTCACAATTTGGCTGGTCTGTACATCCTGTTTAGGCTTACGCGGTATGCCTGGTCGTAAAATCCCCATATCTCGCAAGCGAGCCGCAACCGTCGTATGTGAGCACCCCAAATACTTCCCAATTAATTTACAGCCCCAACCTTCTTGTATATACAACCGTCGTATTTCCTCTAAAGGTAAATCAAGCCGTAGCGATCTGGTAGGAATGTAATATTCTTTTAAGCGCCGCCAAATCGTATCCTGACTACAATGTAAAAGCTTAGCAATCTCCCACGTCGTCTTACCTTGCTTTGTGTATAAATCATCCAATAAAGGCCGAGGAATATATATAGCACGTCTTTTAGTAATCCCCGTCTGTCTTTTCTTCTTCATCTATCTCTCCTCCAATTTCTTAAATTGGTGCCAGTATAGCCAATCAGACAGACTTTTGCAAATCCTAATTCTTTTTCCTTATGGAAAATTCTTCTTGCTTAACCTTACTAAGGGAAAGATTTCTTTATTGGTTTTTCCCCCAACTCTTTCCCTAACGCCTAAAATCCGCTATACTATAAAGGATTTTATATCTGACTTAAATCGATTTAGTAAATACAGACTTGTTTTACATGAATTGTCCTTCATGTAAAATCGCAAACAATAAGCTATTTTCCTACTAAATATACACGTTTTGTATAAAATTTATTGTCGTTATAAGCCTTTTCATAAGCTTTACAGGCCTATATTTTCTTCTTGTCAGGAAGAAGTCGCCTCATAATATATTCTATTTTGACCTTATTTATAAGTACTAACTACTAGGAGTAACTCATGTTTAACTTAGATCCCACTATTTTACTAGCTACCTTACCGGCCGTTATTGTAGCCATGGTCTTTCACGAATTCGCCCACGCCCTAGTGGCTACTTGGTTTGGCGATTCTACGCCAGGTGATATGGGGCGATTAACCATCAATCCCCTTGCGCACATTGACTGGCTAGGACTAATTATGTTATTCTTCTTCCATTTTGGCTGGGCGAAACCCGTTATGTTTAACCCTTATCAATTAAAGCACCGGCGCTTAGGCGAAGCTTGTATTGCCCTAGCAGGGCCTCTTATGAATTTTATTATCGCCTTTATTGCCTTCTTGGTACTTACAATAGTGTATGATAGTGCCTCTTATGGTCTTTTACTTATCCTACGTCTTATGATTGTACTTAATATTAACTTCGGTATCTTTAACCTAATCCCCATTCCCCCGCTTGATGGTTCTCACGTTATTTCAGCTTTCTTACCTAGGAGTCTAGAAGAAGCCTACTATCACTTTGAACGTTTTAGCTTTATTATTCTTCTTATCTTTATCGTCTCTCCTGCCTCCGATCAAGTATTAGGAGCTTGTAGTCAAGCGGTGTGGGAGTTATTTACGGATGCGAGTATTTTATTAGGATTATAGGCCAATACATAATTTCTTTCTTCTAAGCAAAAGAGCCAGTAAGTAGATAATGGAAAAAGAAAATCCATTGCCTACTTACTGGCTTTTTTTATTTAAATCCTATTTTGTAATTAAATTAACTTATTTTGTTTTGCCACTTCTTTTACATAATCAACAGTCACCTGCAAAGATTTAGCAATGACATCAATCGTTACACCATTTTTAAGCAACCCTATAATGGCCTCTAACTTTCCTTCTTTTCGGCCCTCTTCTCGTATGCCTAAACCTAAATTACACACGGTATCCAACTCTCCTTCCATATCATCTGCTAACGTAATTTGATAATCCTGTTTCAGCTTATTTTTCTTTTCTGCCACTGATATATTTTCCTTGGAAAGTAACCATAGTAACAATTCTTTAACGACCCGTTTTTATATATAAGCTAAAATCTGATTTTGAGATAACAAGCTCTTTGCCGCTGCATCATATTGCGCATCCTTTGAATTATATAAGTTCTTATCTACAATATCTATATTTCTTTTCACACATGTCTCCTTTTTCTCTTCACATATACCACTTTCCAGATATTAGGAATTTTTTCACTATATTCCTTCATGGCTACCTTCTTTCATAACACATGTATTCTCTACAAATAATTTAAAAATCCTTCTTTTACCTCCTAATAGGAAGAAAATAGATTTTTTCCCACACTCTCAGTAAATTCTCAGTAAACAATTCCAAAAAAACGGTTGATAAAATAAATTACCAACCGTTCTAAAAATTTAATGAATCTAGCATTAACATCCAAATCGAACAAGAATACTCTTAACTAATAATTGCCCCTTTACCTTTTTTGTCGTAATTTCTACTTCTTTTGGACCCAGCCCCGCAGAATACCGATATATACCATCATAAGGTTCCTTATACCCCCATAAATTAAATACACTTTGCATTGGTATCCCTACTGTAATTCCCATAGGCGTAGCAATACCATTACTTTTATTAGTAAATAGCTCTTCAACCTTTCCATTATCTGTATAGATATAAAAACCTTTACCATATCGATAACAATAACTATCTTGATTAAAATAATCTGTTGTCCAATATGAATCGAATAGCTCACCATATACACTTTCTACATATCCCATTGTACTATTAAGCCCAATCCCCCCTAGACTCGCTTCTGATTCTGGCAATTCTCCCATAGTAGCTGCTGACACCGAACCTATGAGCAATAAACAAAATGCCAATAACAAACTAAAGCTCTTTACTACTCTCTTAACCATCTTTATATAATTCCCTTCTGTATAAAACCTCTATCCTAATATAACAGCATAGGCTAAGATATAAAAAACGATACTCCCTAAAATCACTCCCACAGTGTCCATCACGCCTGGTGCTTTTTTTGCTTTTAATGCGGCGACTTCAGCCCCTGAAGCATCTTGATAATGCACTCGATTACCATATTTATTAATCGTTTCCATACTAGATAAACACATAAAAATCAAATAAATAAGCTGTCCAATACTAGTACATATAAATAGTAATGTCCACCAACCACTTCTATCAGTGTCATTCAGTCTTCGTACAGAAACAGCCACAGCTGGAACAATCATACTCAAATAAGCAATTACCCAAACAACAACACCAACAATTAACAAAGATTGTGCAGCTGAGCCTAATATAGCAAAAACAAAGGTAATAATAGACAATATAAAGTTTTCCATTAATGCAAAACGCCAATACTCCCCACGCGTAGCTCGTCCATTAAAACTAGCATACTTGTTACAAATACAATTTAAAAAATTATCGATATAGCCTAATGTATATCGTTCATCTTGTACCGTATTAGTCAAAGGAATTCGTACAAACTTCCCTGTATTGGATGCATAATTCTTATTTTGAGATGCTGCCTGATTACCATTTTGATTTACAAATTCACTCTCCCCTGCACTACCTATCTTAACACCACAGTTAGGACAAAACATTTTTTCCCCTCTAATCCTATTGCATTACTCCATTATTGATCTGCATTTTCCTTAAGCGTTTCATATAAAGCCTTTTGATTATCAGTTGTAACCTTTGAAAATGTAAATAAATTCTGATTTGCTACCTGTAAATCAGAATTTATTTGTTTATTCATTGCCACATACTGATTGCTAATATATCCCAAATATCCAGTAATCCCCAATAAAATTACGATAATAAGACCTAGTATAGTCATTACTATATGCTTCATTAATACATCCCCTATCATTATGCCAATCTAACTAAAAATCAACATTATGCATAGTAGCATTATCACGCAATGCTTTCATCTGTGTTAACACTGTATTAGCCAAATCAACATTACTTGTTTCATATAAATACTGCTCATATTCGGCAGGATTTCTACCTTGATCAGTCGTTAGCAATCCTGGTGTTACATTACCATCAGCATCTATTTTATATCGAGCTAATCCTGAAAAAGTCAGTGAAACTTCCTACTAAATTACCTTAATTAATTTTTTCTGCCTGTAATTGTACTGATACATCCGATGGATCATTTTGTTTAACCGGTCCCACGCATTTTCCTGTAACAGTTACAAAATCACCTATTTTTACTTTATTTACTTCACTTACTTTATCTGCAGGAATATCTATCACGAAAGTAAAATCTTGACCCTTAGCCTCTTTATTATAAACGTAAATCGAATAATCACTACTATTATTAAACTGATTTTTATGCACAACCTGTCCTGTAACTGTTAATGTTTTATCCTTATATTTACTATTTGCAGTATTTATATCATAAATATAATCATCCATAATCGTCGCTACTTTTATTGGTTCCGATGTGGCTGTAGAACTACTACTCGAGCTATTACTGCCAATCGCTGCTATAATAAGAAATATAATAACTAATACAGCAACAACTATTCCTCCAATAACACCAATTTTCTTACCTATACTCCATTTTTTATTTGACTGAAATTGTATCTGCCCACTCATTTGTAAATCTTGACCACTACTTTGCCCAATATTATTAAACTTATTGAAATTTTGTTTTAAACCCGTACCACATTTTATACAAAATCAGCTCATTACTGCTTTGTCTTTCTCTTCTAATAATCTTCAAAAGAGAAAGATCTTTCTACACTAAAAAACGACTAGCCCTAAGCTAGTCGTCTCTATTATCTTCTTATATCTTATTATACTTCTTTAATATAGCTTCTAAACGCTCTGCATGCAATTCTTCTTCAGGAATACTTTCCGCTATTAAGTCAGCTATTTCCATCTGACCTGCTGCCTTAGCTTTCTCAGCCAAAGGTTCTAATTGTTGCTTAGCGCCTGCTTCTGCCTTATAAAAACTAATAACCATCTGCCAAAAAGCGTCTTCACTATCAGCCTTACTTTCACCTAACATAGCTCCATACCGACCACCATGCAAAGCATCTTCTTGTGCATTTAAAAGCATGGCTTCTGCTAAGTCATCATAACCTTTCTCTTTAGCCAATTGTACTAACACATAATACATATTAGCTCCATTCTTTTCCGCCTTATTAAGCATAGATACAATTTCTTCTACTGCTGTGCCTTTCGCTAGATTTAATAAGCTCATATAATTTCTCCTTTGAAAAATAGTAAGTAATATTCTGTAATCAGAGTATATCATAGGTTATTAATTATGTAATTTATATAAAGGAGAGGATAAAAAAGCACACTACAAAAAAACGACTAGCATTACACTAGTCGTTTTACTTCAATCAGCGGCTTCCTATCCTCCCAGGCCGTCACCAGCCAAGTACTTTCGGCGTTT
>SAMEA3663124__coassemble_376_pt1 | contig 15362 bp, 11 predicted proteins | sample SAMEA3663124__metabat2_low_PE_003 | metagenome-assembled genome bin SAMEA3663124 (sample SAMEA3663124) | pig gut metagenome | biome: pig gut; feature: pig-associated habitat; material: faeces | place: Denmark | collected 2012
GTAAATGCATGAGCCATACGCGCTGGATTATCTCCCACTGTCTGCTGAAAAGCCACTGTATACCCATCTTCATTTAAGGCATGGCCTAGCCAAGACGAATTCGTATTAATCGTATCTCCTAATAAAAGTTCAGAACCTGTGGCAATAATTTCTACAATCATGACACAACCTTCTTTCTTAGTAACTACTTTTCCTTTACACGATCAACAACAACATCATAAGCAAATCCTTGTGAAACAACAACGGGTAAAATAGAACCTACTTCTACCCCCTCTGCTTCTTCTAAATACATATTACCATCTACATCTGGTGCTTGACATTCTAAACGTCCCTTCGCCAGCAACTGTCCTTCTTCTGTTTCTTCAAGTTCTTCTACTAAAGCCTCATGAATCGTACCTTCTAAATCACGGTTATTTTCTTCTGATATCTTAGCCTGTATAGCCATTAACTGATGGTACCGTTCTTCCTTTACCTCGTCTGGCACTTGGTCTTCCATAGCGCCTGCTATAGTGCCATCTTCCTGAGAATATGTAAACACTCCCATATTATCAAAACGAACTTTTTTTACAAATTCGCATAATTCTTGGAATTGTTCTTCTGTTTCACCTGGAAACCCTACAATTAAGGAGGTCCGTAAAGTCACATGAGAAGATTTAGCCCGTACTTTCTCTAATAAGTCTTCAATATCTGCCTGTGTATCCTTACGATTCATGCGCTTTAAAATAGTATCATTAATATGTTGTAGAGGTAAGTCAATGTAATTGCACATCTTAGGCTGGTCCACAATAAAATCAAGTAATTCATCAGAGAAATGTCTTGGATATAAATATAACAGCCGAATCCAAGAAATACCTTCTACCTCTACTAATTTTCTTAATAAATCTAATAGCATTGGCTTCCCATCATTCAAATCGATACCGTAATCCGTCGTATCTTGAGCTATTAAATTAATTTCCTTAACCCCTTGCTGAGCCAATTCTTCTACTTCATTAAGAATAGATTCTATACTACGGCTGCGATAAGCACCACGAACCTTAGGAATAATACAAAATGTACAACCATTGTTACAGCCTTCGGAAATTTTTACATAGGCACTATAGGTTGGTGTTGTCTGTATACGAGGCATTCGTTCATCATACATATTAGTCATCGCATCCATAATACAAATACGATTTCCCTTTTCTATACTGTCTACCGCTTCCATAATCCGATTCCAAGACCCCGTTCCTATAAGGGCATCCACTTCAGGAATTTCTTTAAAAAGTTCTTCTTGATACTGCTGACTTAAACAACCAGCTACAATAAGACCACGGCAGGCGCCGGTTTGTTTATATTGAGCAGCCTCTAAAATTGTATTAATGGATTCTTCCTTAGCTTTCTCAATAAAAGTGCAGGTGTTAATAATAATTAAATCCGCTTGTGATAAATCAACAACAATCGTATAGCCTGCTTCTTTCAATTCTCCCAACATAACTTCTGTATCTACTAAATTTTTAGCACAACCTAGGCTAATATATCCTAATCGTTTACGCATGTTAGTCCTTTCTAAATCGTACATTTCCAATCCATGCATTTAATAATTCTTTTTTCCCTTCTTGTGTATAGCCACCATTTACAGGGAATAAAACAGGTGAACGACCCAAGGAATCAAGAATTTTAGGAAGTTCTGGATTAGTATAAGCAAAATAATAGCCTTGCTTAGCTAAGATATTCGCCGTTTCTTTACTTCCTAACCATTTCATAAATTGAATCGCTTCTTCTTCATCAGGGGCTTCCTGTAATAAAGCCACCCCTGTTAAGTAATAAGGCGTTCCGTCTTGCGGAAAAATAATAACTAAGGGATATTTTTTCTGTACGTACTGTTCCGCATCGGTATAGGTACCTATTCCAATATCTGTTTCTCCTAGAGCCGCTAAGCGAACCGGCGTTGATAAAAACTTAGTATACTGGACTACATGATCTCTAAGCTGGGCTAAATAACCAATGGCATGATCCGCCCCTTGTACTTCAACCATAGCATATAAGATATTAGCCGCTTCTGTAGACGCTACAAAATCTGGCATAATAATCCGCCAAGGGCCTGGTTTAGCTAAGGTCGTCCACGTCTTTATATTCTTTCCAACCTGATTATAAAATGTTTTATTTTCAGCAAAAACTATGGGATCATACCAAATACCTGTCCAATAACCATCTGCATTTTTAAAACGAGAGGCTACTTCATCAAAACCTGGTAAAATAACTGGCTTAAAATGCCCTTCCTTTGTCCCTGCCATTAAGTTATCTTGCGTTGTCACTACAAGGTCGGCCCCCTTAATAGCTTCCTTATGAGATAACTTATTCCACATCTGACTATCAGTAATGGATACCATACGTACCTTAATATGTGCCTTGTTCTGATAAGTTTCAGCCAAGATACTTGTCAAATCAGACGGCAAATCAGTATACACAGTAATCGTCCCGCGCATAGGGGGCAAAGCCTGCTCTCTAATTCGTTCTTGATTCACTGCCATGCCCACAAACAATATAATAAGAGCAAAAACAAATAAAATTAAAATTGCTACTACGCGGCGCATAACCAGCCTCCATTATCATAAAGCATAAAAGAGGTAACTGCCTATTTCTTTTTAGGCATATATACAGCTCTTATATGCGAATTTTTACCTGAACGGTTTACTTTACCCCTTGGTCTCACCGATTTGTTTCGCAAATCTTGCTTTTTACGACTTTGCCCCAAGGGTCTCGGTGGAATTAAACAATGTGGACCAAATCCAATTAAATCTTGTCGCCTTGTCTTAATTAAAGCTTCTCGAACCAAGGCATAATTATCAGGATTTTTATACTGCATCAAAGCCCTTTGCATGGCCTTATCATGGCCTTTTCTAGGCACGTAGATGGGCTTTCCTGTTAAGGGATGAATCCCCGTATAAAAGATAGCTGTCGATAAACTACCTGGCGTCGGTATAAAATCTTGCACCTGTTCTGGTGTCATATGCATATCGCGCAAAAATTCAGCTAACTCAACAGCATTTTCTAAGGTACACCCAGGATGAGAACTCATAAAATACGGAACTAAGTATTGTTTTTTCCCCAATTCCTTATTGGCTTGATCAAACCACTTCTTAAATTTTAAAAAGCAAGCCTTATCCGCCTTACCCATAATATCTGTTACATTTTTAACAATATGTTCCGGTGCCACTTTCAATTGACCACTTACATGGTACTTACAAAGTTCCTTAATAAAAGCTTTATTATTATCTGCTAGCACATAATCATAACGAAGCCCAGACCGGACGAAAACTTTTTTTACACCGGTCAAATTACGTATCTCACGCAAGAGCTTACTATAATCCTCATGACTCGTATCCAATTGAGCACAAGGAACAGGAGCCGCACAAGTACGACCTCGGCAGGCACCCAAAGTCTTTTGCTTAGCACATGCCAGGTGCCTAAAATTTGCTGTTGGTCCACCTAGGTCATGGATATAGCCCTTAAAGTTAGGCATACCTATCATCCGTTTAGCTTCTTTAATTAAAGAGGCGTGACTGCGATTCTGTATAATCCGCCCTTGATGTGACGTAATGGCACAAAAAGAACAAGAACCAAAACAACCTCGATGACTCACCAAGCTAAATTGTACTTCCTCTAAAGCTGGCACGCCTCCTTTGGCGTCATACATAGGATGCCACTGCCGTGTATAAGGCAAATCATACACCTGATCTATTTCCTCTTGTGATAAAGGTTTAGCTGGTGGATTCTGTACCAAATAACGTTCACCATGCTTCTGTACTATCATGCACCCATAAAAAGGATCCTGTTCATTGTATTGTATCTTAAAAGCCTCTGCAAAAGCCTTTTTATCTGACTTGACCTCTTCAAAAGACGGACACTCAACAAGGCCGCCATCTGGTAATACGGAACTCATGTAACAAATACCACGGATGACCGGTAATTTCTCTTTAAATTGGCCCTTATCTAAGGCAGCTGCTAATTCTACAATTTGCTTTTCACCCATACCATAAATAAGCGCATCAGCTTTACTATCCGTTAAAATAGACCGACGTACCGTATCTGACCAATAATCATAATGGGCAAAACGCCGTAAACTGGCTTCAATTCCACCAATAATAACGGGCACATCATGAAAGGCTTGACGCATACAATTCGTATATACTAGCGTAGCCCGATCTGGTCTATGTCCAATCTCTCCACCTGGTGAATAGTCATCAGTATGACGATATTTCTTAGCCGCTGTAAATTTATTAAGCATAGAATCCAAGTTACCAGCCGTTACTAAAGAGGCCAGTCGAGGCCGACCAAGTATACGAAAGCTATCAATATCATGCCAATCAGGCTGGGCAATAATACCTACCCGATAGCCCTTATGTTCTAATAAGCGTCCAATAACAGCTGGCGCAAAGGAGGGATGATCCACATAAGCATCACCACTAATTAAGACAAAATCTAATTCTGCCCATCCGCGCTCTTTCATATCCTCTTGGCTTGTTACCAAATAGTCTTTCATTACAGTTGTCATCTTTCTCTATACTAAAAATAACCAGCAGAAGAATAAAACAATAATAATCAGCAAAATACCTAAAAAGACACGTTCTTGATTAGCTGTTTGACGGCGTCGTTCCCGCCGTCCTCGTCTCGTTAATTCTTCTTTCTTTTCCTGCACCTTTTTGTGCTGTTCCAAGGCTTCTTTTGTCTCTCTCGGTGACTTACCAATATAACGTTTAATCGATATAGACACATGATCACCAACTACATTCTCATAATTAGCCACCAAGCGATTCGCATCTAAGCCTAAATATTGAGCATAATTACGAATAAATCCCTTACAGAACAAAGAAGCCTTAATTTCCTTATATTGGTCAGATTCTAATGCTGATAAATAGTTAATGCGAATATGCAAAGCATTCGCTGCATCCTGCAGAGTAATTCCCCGACGCTGTCGTTCTCGCCGTAATTCTTCTCCTACTGTTGCCACAATCTTCTCCTACCCTATCTACTCATTTGTCTTTTTATTAAACAAAGCCTGTGCTTCTTCTTTTGACATTAAAATATCTCGTGCCTTACTTCCTTGATTAGGGCCTACAATACCTAATTCTTCCATAGTATCCACTAACCGAGCAGCCCTCGTATACCCAATACGGAACCGTCGCTGCAACATGGATACAGAAGCCTGCCCCGAACTCATAACCAAATCAACGGCCCGTTCTAAATATTCGTCCTGTTCCGCTAAGGAATGATGAGCTTCTTCTGCTTCTGTCTCCTCTTCTTCCGCAATAACCGATGTATCATACGTAGCTTGTCCCTGTTTTTTTATAAAAGCAACCAAAGACTCTACTTCTTCATCAGAAATAAAGGCACCTTGAATACGTAATGGCTTACTAGCACCAATTGGATTAAAGAGCATATCCCCTTTTCCTAATAATTTTTCGGCTCCTGCCATATCAAGAATAGTACGTGAATCTACCTGCGTTGCCACAGCAAAAGAAATACGACTTGGAATATTGGCCTTAATCGTCCCTGTAATAACATTAACAGACGGTCTCTGCGTAGCAAGTACCATATGAATCCCCGCTGCCCGAGCCTTAGCAGCTAATCGATTAATCGATTCTTCCACATCAGGTGCCACTAACATTAAATCTGCCAATTCGTCAATAATAATCAAAATTAAAGGCATAGTCGTCTTAGGATACATCTCATTATATTTTTTTATATCACGAAGCCCAACTGTTGATAAGGTTCGATAACGGGAATCCATTTCTCGTACAGCCCAGCGCAACACTGTCGCTGCCTTTTTCATATCAGTAACAACCGGCACCATTAAATGAGGGATACCATTATAAACCGACAATTCCACCATCTTAGGATCGACTAAAATCAGTTTCACTTCTTCTGGCTTACGACTAAATAAGATGCTAGCAATCAAAGTATTTACGCAAACTGATTTTCCTGAGCCCGTCGAACCAGCAACTAATAAATGAGGCATCTTAGCAAGGTCCGTAATGACAGCCTTACCTGCAATATCCTTACCAAGACCAACGGGAATGCCTCCCTTAGCATACCTAAATTCATCGCTATCAAGTACATCTCGTAAGTGCACAGCTGTAACAACCTTATTAGGCACTTCTATGCCAATGGCTGCTTTACCAGGAATAGGTGCCTCCATACGAATGTCCGTAGCTGCCAAGTTCAATTTTAAGTCATCTGTTAAATTTAAGATGCGGCTTACCTTAGTACCCGGCGCTGGTTCCAATTCATACCTTGTAACTGTTGGACCTTGTGTTGCATTAACAACCTTAGCTGTAATGCCAAAACTCTTTAACGTTGATTCTAAGGTGACTGCATTTTGCGCAATTTCCGATTGTGAAACGGTACCCTCTTCTCCCTTAGACAACATGGCTAACGGTGGATAGTGATACATAAGCTCAGCCCGTCTCGGCTGTGTCCCTTCCGTTGACACAGACACTTCCGCCCTATCCGCCATCGTATCTTCTACGGCTTTTGGTACTAACGGTTCACTTATAGGTAACACACCTTCATTAGCGGTCTGCTCTATACCTATAGTCCTAGATGGTGCCGGCCTTATACTTTCTTTTGCTAGGCTATCTGCCTCTCCCACTATGCCTTGTGCTAGCTCTTCTTTATATACCAGTTCTAATTCAGAAGACGCATAACTAGTCATTCCATCATCCATAGGTGGATACTGAGTAGACGATACTTCATCGCTAATATACGATTCTCTTCGATACTTACTTGCTATATGTGGATTGGTTAGTCCCCTGTCTGATGACCAAACCTCTGCGTGATCATCTTCTATTGAATTATTCGCTACTAAACTATCTTCCTTCATCCAATCTACTGGCTCGTTATCATGCCACCTATCTTCTCCAGCTTCTTCCACCCTATCCATGAAAGACGTACTTTCATTACTACCATCTCTACGGCTATCTTCTACTGGGGTTACCGTCTCTTCTACAGCTGACATAGATTCTATCTCATGAGTTCCTGCATCCTTATAAGCAGATGATCTTAACGACTCATCATTGTTTTCTACTAATTGACTCTTAGTTAAACCTTCTCCTTTGTATACCTTATCCTGCTCTTGATTATAAGCCCGTCGTTCTTGTCGTTCCTGTCGCTTCTGCTCCTGCCAATCTTCAATCCGTTCTTTTACATCATGTACATGTTCTTCAGCCGCTTCACGAACTCGCTCTATACCAGCAGCTGTATGTTTACCCGCTTTATGAAGGCCTGTCCGTACGGATAATCTAAATATGCAAAAAAAAGCCGCCATAATAAGTCCCGTATCAAGAATAATAGCCCCAGCATTACCAAAAGTTCGCATCATATAGGCACATAAGCCACCAATTAAACCGCCATAATCAGCTAAGCGTGTCGTAGCAAATTCTTGATTCTCTGGCACACCCCATAAAGTAATATAGGTAATTAATAAAATATAGAAAAAAGCGAACAAATACATGCGTCGTGTAATCACTAATTTTGTATCTGTCCAGCACATATAAAAGCCACCGGCAAATAAGGTTAAAATAGGTATAAAGGCGGTAATACCAAAGCTATATTGAAACAAGCCAGTCCACAAACGACCTAAAGAACCTGCGGAATAGCCAAAGTCACCAACAAGTGCCATAACAGCTAATACACAAATAATAAGACCTTTTATTTCGCGTGGTATGGTAAAACTTGTTTGCTTCTTCTTAGTCTTTCGCGTCCGCTTTATTGCTGTACCTCGTACAGACCGTTTAGCACTCGCCTTACTTGCTTCCGTTTTCTTTACAGATCGTCCAGCCTTTGCTTGTCCTCTTGTTGTCCGCTTTCTAGCCGTACTTGTTCTCTTACTTTCTGACATCGTTACTCAATCTACCATCCCTCAAACTCGATTTATATAAAAATATTATAGCATAGAATACGTAAAAATATAATAGTAATATCGAACAAATGCCTGTTTTATTTTTTACTATTAGAATTTACTATTAAAACCTTCAATCCTATTCTGCCAAGCTGATAACAATTCCTTTTCTTTTCCTCTTTTAAGACCAGTGTAATACGTATGTCCGATTAATTCATCTGGCAAATACTGCTGCTTTACATATCCTATTGGATACGCTTGTGGATATAAATAACCACTTCCATGGCCCAAGGCCTTAGCCCCCTTATAATGAGCATCTTTCAAATGATTAGGCACCTGTCCCTGTACACCATGTCGTACTTCTTCAAGAGCACTATCAATAGCCACATAGGAACTGTTGCTCTTAGGCGCTAACGCCACATATAAGGCAGCCTCCGACAAAATAATTCGTGCTTCAGGAAAACCTACCATATGAGCAGCCTGTGCCGCACTGGTAGCTAACATTAAAGCCTGTGGATCTGCTAATCCTACATCTTCAGCTGCACAAATCATAATTCGACGGGCAATAAAAACAGGATCCTCCCCCGCCTCAATCATACGAGCCAAATAATAAGAAACGGCTTGTGGATCCGAGCCACGCATACTTTTAATAAAAGCAGAAATCGTATCATAATGATTATCGCCTTTCTTATCGTAAGAATAAATACGCTGACCCAAAACTTTCTCTATAAGAGCCGTATCTAATCTACCGCCCACTGTCACCAAAGCTGCCGCCTGTTCCAGTATATTTAAGGCCATACGGGCATCCCCGTTAACAAAACGGCCTATATCTTCTAATACCTCATCAGACGCCTCTATTTTTTTAGCACCTAAGCCTTTATCTGTATCAATAAGAGCTCGTCGCAAAATACGACCAATCGCTTCCGGAGACAAAGTCTCTAGTGTAATCAATCGGAGTCTTGACAATAATGGCCGATTTACTTCAAAAAAAGGATTTTCCGTCGTCGCCCCAATTAAAATAATGCTTCCATCCTCAACTGACGGTAATAGCACATCCTGTTGCCCCTTATTAAAACGATGAATTTCATCTAAAAATAAAATCGTCCGTTGCTGGAAAGACAAAATATACTTTCTCGCCTCTTCAATGCATTTACGGAGCTCCGTCGTCCCCGTATTCGTAGCATTTAAATTAATGAAACGGCTGTGTGTAATCTCAGCGATAACACGAGCCAAAGTCGTCTTCCCTGTCCCTGATGGCCCATAAAATAGCAAAGAAGGAATTGCATCCTCCTCAATCATACGCCGCAAAAAACTATTTGGTCCAACAACCTTCTCCTGCCCTTGAAAATCCTCTAGCCGAGTAGGCCGCATACGAACAGCCAAAGGCTCAAACCGCTTCGTCTCTACTTCATCAAATAAACTGTCCATACACACCTACCCACTTTCTATATAAAAACGATTCTTTTTCTATTTAATTATAATCTCGTCAAAATAAGCTTATTAAATCTATGATGCAAAGAGGCGAGCCTTTGCTTCTCGTTAAAGAGCCTTACGAAGTATCAGCTCGCGAGAGAAGCAAAGGCTCACCTCTTATCCCATCTAAATAATATGTGACGAGATTATAAAAATCCCCACCATGCCGTTATAATATCGCGCCTTGATCCTGCAAGGCCAAGTGGGTGCCCTCCTTATGACATTGCTTACATATTACATGCCTCACGCCATCATAAGAGTTCCAGGCTCCCTGATTTAAAGTGTTAGCTCAAAACTGCGATACCTCACGCACACAGCAGGGGTTTTCTTACTATTATAATAGCATTTATTACCTACTCAGTCAACGTAAAAAGGCGGTTACCACTAGGGTTCAACCGCCTTTTACAAGCATTCACTTACCTTCAATAAGTAAACCTTATACTAACTTTTCTTTTGGATTATCTACCTTAATATGTAATTCTCTCAACTGTTTTGGTGCGACTTCCGATGGTGCCTGACACATCAAATCAGATGCACTCTGTGTCTTAGGAAAGGCAATAACATCACGAATAGAATTACGCTTAGCCATAAGCATAACCAAACGGTCTAGACCAAAGGCACACCCTCCATGTGGAGGTGCCCCAAACTTAAAGGCATCTAACATAAAGCCAAACTTAGCTCGGCTTTCTTCTTCTGTAAGCCCAATCGCCTTAAATACCTTTTCCTGTACATCTGACTGGTAGATACGCATACTGCCACCACCAATCTCAACGCCATTCAAAACCATATCATAAGCAATGGCCTTAACAGATGCTGGATCACTTTCTAACTTATCCAAATCTTCTTCTCGTGGCATAGTAAACGGATGATGCATAGCTACATAACGTTTTTCTTCTTCGCTATATTCAAACATAGGGAAGTCTGTTACCCAAGTAAAGGCCAACTTATCTTCATCAATCATGTTCATGCGGCGAGCCATTTCTAAACGAAGTTCACCTAAAGCACGCGCAACAACAGCTGGTTTATCAGCAATCATCAACAACAAGTCCCCTGGCTGGGCATTCATAGCCTTGCCGATATTACGAATCGTATCTTCACCTAAGAACTTCATAATCTGAGACTTAATGCTGCCGTCTTCATTAAAGCAAGCCCAAGCAAGCCCTTTTGCACCAAACTGCCCAACATAATCAACAAGATCATCTAATTCACGACGAGGAATACCTGCATCGCCTGGTACGATAATCCCTTTAACAACCCCGCCTTTTTCAATAACGGAACGGAATACTTTAAATTCTGTATCTTTAACAAATTCAGTAACATTACTAAATTCCATACCAAAACGCAAATCCGGTTTGTCACTGCCATACTTGTCCATAGCTTCATCCCATGTAATACGAGGCATTGGTACTGGCGTTTCCACACCCATAGTTGTCTTGAATACATGGTGAATCATATTTTCCAACATGCTAAGCATTTGTTCTTGGTCAACAAAGCTCATTTCAAGGTCCATCTGAGTAAATTCTGGCTGACGGTCTGCACGCAAGTCTTCATCACGGAAGCAGCGTACAATCTGGAAATACTTTTCATAACCAGCCACCATTAAAATTTGTTTGAAAATCTGTGGTGATTGAGGTAAGGCATAAAAAGCACCGGCATTAACACGAGATGGTACTAAATAGTCACGAGCCCCTTCTGGTGTACTCTTTGTTAGCATTGGTGTCTCGATTTCAAGGAAGTCATGAGAATCGAAATAATCGCGCATAGCCTTCGTTACCTTATGACGAAGAATTAAATTCTTCTGCATTTCCGGACGACGTAAGTCTAAATACCGATATTTTAAACGGATATTTTCATCAACATCGATATTATCCTGAATATAGAAAGGTGGTGTTTTAGCTGCATTCAATACACGCAATTCATCGCAATATACTTCATAATGACCTGTTGCTAAATTTGGATTAATCGCTTCTTGGTCACGTTTAGATACTTTACCACGAACGCAAAGTACATATTCATTACGTACATCTTCTGCCTTATGAAAGGAATCCATATCATGGTCTGGAGAAGCTACTACTTGTACAACACCTGAACGATCACGCAAATCAATAAATATCAATCCACCATGATCTCGACGCCGTTCCACCCAGCCGCAGAGGACAACCTCTTTGCCTACCTCCGCTTCACTAATGGTGCCGCAGTTATTTGTACGCTGCAAGCCTTTCATTGTTTCCATTCTTGTCATCCTTTCACTAACGAACTAATTTTATCAATTACATCGGCCAAGGCGATTGTTTCTTGTTCACTCGTATCCATAAAACGTAATACGGCTTCTCCCCGCTGTAATTCGTCATCACCCACTATAATAACATATTTTGCATGAATTTTGTTAGCATGTTTTAATTGGCTCTTCATGCTCTTATTTTCTACATCCATAGCTACTTGGCAGTTCATACTGCGTAAGGCCGTTACCATGGCAAATGCTTTCTGCCGTGCAGCTTCACCTAGAGCCACAATATAAGCCTTTTTTTCTTCTTCTGGTTTAGGCAATAGGTCTTGTTTTTCAAGTGCTAACAAGACACGTTCCATACCCATAGCAAAGCCAATAGCCGGCGTATGTGGTCCCCCTAACTGTTCCACTAAGCCATCATAACGACCGCCACCAGCAATCGCGCTTTGTGCGCCCAATGGAGTATACTGCACTTCAAAAGCCGTCTTTGTATAATAATCAAGGCCACGTACCAAACGCGGATTAATAACAAAAGGCACCTTAGCAATAGTCAAGTATTTTTTTACAGTTTCAAAATGATCATGACAATCTTCACAAAGATTTTCATGTATTTCTGGTGCCCCTATGGACAACTTCTTACAAGTTTCATTCTTACAATCCAAGATACGAAGCGGATTTTTATACAAACGATTTTGACAATCTTCACACAATTCTTCTTTTTTCGGTTCAAAGAAGGTAATTAATTTTTCGCGATAAGCTGGCCGGCAATGAGGACAGCCCACAGAATTCACTTCTACATTTAAATCAGCCAATCCTAAGCTCTGGAAGAACTGAACAATCATCGTAATCATTTCCGCATCCGTTACAGCCGACTGCGAACCTAACACTTCTGCCCCAAACTGATGAAACTCACGATAACGGCCTGCTTGTGGTTTATCATGACGGAACATAGACCCTATATAGAACCACTTAGTTAAGGTTTCCTGTCCATAAATCTTATTTTCTAGGTAAGCCCGCACAGCTGATGCCGTATTTTCCGGACGCAAAGTAAAGGTCTTATCCTTATCATCACCAGTAGGGAAGGTGTACATTTCCTTCTGTACCACATCCGTTGTTTCCCCAATGCCACGCAAAAACAACCGCGTATCTTCAAAAATTGGCGTGCGAATCTCCTGAAAACCATAGGTAGCAGCCAATTGCCGCATCTTCTTTTCCAAAGCTTGCCAATACCCAACAGTACTTGGCAAAATATCCTGTGTTCCTCTTGGACGTTGTATAGCCATTATCATTCCTCCCAAAACGTTTGGCTCTGCTTAGCCCGTTTAGCCAGCAAAGTCCCTATAGTATCAATATATGTATCTACATCCTTAGGCATATACATTTTTTGCTGCCGGTAATCTGGTGCCCGCATCCATTTGGATGAACTACCTGGTCCCATAGACAATAAAGGCTGCCGCTCTTCCATAATATGAATATTATAGCGACAAACAGCACCTGGCCGTGTATAACCAATGTTTTCTAAGTGTCCACGCATATATTGCTGTCGATATACATAATACGGTACATAGCCTAGTTTATGCAAGTAGTCTCTCATAAAGGTTGTCATGATTTGCACCTCTGATTCATCGGGCAAGTCCCGCCTCAAAGGGCTTGTATATAAAAGACTACCCTTCTTTAAGGTCAACGTATGAACGGTTACATTATCGGGCAATAAATTACCTATATGCTGTGCATTTTCCTTCATAGCTGCCATAGATTGGCCCGGCAGACCAGCAATAAAGTCCATATTTATCTGAAAGTCTGTCTGTTTTCGTACCTTTTTATAGATTGCAAGAATGTCACTTGCCCTATGCCCTCGCCCTATCGCCCGTAGAATAAAGTCCTGCATAGTTTGGGGATTTAAACTTATACGGGTCACACCAGCCCTAACCATAGCCTGTAACTTAGCCTCTGTTATTGAATCCGGTCGGCCAGCTTCCACAGTGAATTCACACGACTCTTGATTAATCAGCAATTGTTTCATAGCCACTAACCAATCAGTAAAATCACTATCAGAAAGAACAGTTGGTGTACCACCACCCAAATATAAGGCATCCACCTGCAAATCATATTGTCTAAGGAGCCCTTGCATATGCCCTATATCCTGCTTATAAGTCTGCAAGAAAGTAGATAAACGCAAGTAATCTCCTATAAGACCATAAGGAAAGGAACAATAAAGACAGCGAGTTTGGCAAAAAGGTATCCCTCCATAGAGACTAACTTGTCTATCATTTTTCTGACTAATCAATAAATAGGGCCGCTGTAAAATAGCAATTTTTTCCAGCAAAGCAAGCTTTTCCTGACTGACCTCATATTGCTGGCCTATGGTCTCTCTAGCGGCCTGACTTGAACCTAAGTCATCCCACTTCTTATGAAAGAGCTTTGTCGGCCGCACACCAACCAAACTTCCCCAAGACCCCAAAGGCGATAGACCTTGTTCTTGACGCAAAAACTTTAATAAGCTTTTACCTATGGTCTGCCGCCCCTGCGGCGTATTATTTCCTTTTAACTGAAGCTGATTTTTACCTATCAACTTCACAAGCAAAGCAAGGTTGTCTCCCCCTAAGGTTTCTCCCAAAAGCTCTATGTCAGCCCCACCCTTAACAGCGAAAAGGCCGGCAGCCGCACAATGATGTGCCACTACCGAGCCTAATGCCAAGGGACCTACATAGGAATAGGTTTCTATCTTATGCATGGGTTTCTTGTTCCGCTTCTTTTTGTGCCTGCAAACGTTCTTCTTCTTCCTTCATTTTTGCTTGGCAGTCACCACAATAACCATAAACCTTTAACTGATGGTCAATGGTCTTAAAATTTAATTTCTTAGCAATAATAGATTCCAAGGTTTCCAACATATCATCTTCAAATTCTTTTACACAACCACATTTAACACAAATTAAATGATGGTGGAAATGAGAAAATTCTTCATCATTTAATTCATAACGATTGCGTCCATCACCAAAATCCAAACGTTTTAACAAATCAAGTTCTGTAAACAAGTCAAGGGTCCGATAAATAGTAGCGAGGCCAATATCTGGTGCAACTTTTTTAACTAAGCCATACACGTCTTCCGCACTTAAATGCTTTTCTTCCGCATCAATAAAAGCCTGCAAAATCGTTTGTCGCTGCGTTGTTAATTTATATTTTTTATCTTTAATGCGTTCCTTTAATTTTTCTAACGTTGTGTTCATGTTAGTCAACCTTTCCACTCATACATCCTTATAGATACTACTAACTAGATTAGCAACATAGTTATTGTAAAAAACCATTATATTGGCGTTCATGCCCAATAGTCGTAGCCGGCCCATGACCTGGGTAAACTAGGGTATCATCAGGCAAAGTCAATAGCTGTTCTGTTACAGATTTTACTAACTGCTCCATAGAGCCACCAACAAAATCCGTCCGGCCAACAGATTCGTAAAAGAGAGTATCGCCGACAAAAACAACGCCCTCTCCATAATAAGACACACCACCTGGTGTATGCCCTGGTGTGTCCAATACATTTAAAATAATAGAACCACAAGAAACCGTATCACCGCCAGCCACTTCATGAATATCTACAGCATGCACCACCACATGATTTCCTGTAAATTCACTCAAATTAAGACCCACATCTGTTAAATAAGGCAAGTCTAACTTGTGTATATATAAAGGAATGTCAAAAGCCCCTTGCAAGGCTTCTACCGCCGCCCTACACCTTTATATTAAACTATCTAGTTTAATCTGTCAATCATAAAATTAAACATA
>SAMEA3663124__coassemble_379_pt1 | contig 15303 bp, 15 predicted proteins | sample SAMEA3663124__metabat2_low_PE_003 | metagenome-assembled genome bin SAMEA3663124 (sample SAMEA3663124) | pig gut metagenome | biome: pig gut; feature: pig-associated habitat; material: faeces | place: Denmark | collected 2012
AGATTCGTAGTATTAGGATCAACTACCCCCTTTTCATTTTGAATATATTCGCCGATAAAAGATATAATGTGAAATTCTAGTTCTTCCTCTTAAATAAGAAACTCTGATGCACCTCAGGACAGCTTATAACTTTTTTTATTATATCATCGTAGGCTGAACTATTTTAAAAAGTGATCATGACTAACCATATACTTCCGCAACTCCCTTACCACAACCCTATCCGCCGGCAGCCAATCCACATCATCCAACTCATCATAGGAAAGCCACCGAGCAGCTTCATGCTCCAATAAGGTCAAGTTGCCCCGTTCCACTTTGCAGAGGAAACACTGCATGGAAAGATGGAAGGTAGGGTAATCGTATTCAACAGTGGTGAGAGGCTGTTCCACCCGGATTTCCGTGGCCAGTTCTTCCTGGATCTCCCGTTTGAGGGCCTCTTCCGGCGTTTCTCCAGGCTCGATCTTTCCCCCAGGGAATTCCCAGCCATCTTTAAATTCCCCATAGCCCCGTTGGGTGGCGAAGACTTTATCCTGGTTGATGATCAGCGCTGCCACAACTTGCACTGTTTTCAAAGCCATCTTCTCTTTCCCCCCCATGGTTACATTATGTTTTATTATACCATGAACGCTGTGTAAATTTCAGGACAACAAGGAGGGGAAATCCATAATGGAAGTCCCCTCCAAACCCAGCTTCCCATCTCCTACTTCAATCATGGATGGAAAAACGTTTCCCACACCGGGTGCAGATCCAGGTATGCTGCCAGCCAGCATAGACTTTCGGCCATACCTTGTCATTCCAAACATGGTCCTGTTGTTGAGAATTTCGGTCTCAATTTTTCCTGGCAATCTATATATATTATATTCGAAATGGATGCATTCAAATAATTTAAATACAGTATAACATATTATCACTGCTGGAAAATGATCCTTAAGGTAAAAAAAGCCCTGGCAGGAACTCCCACCACGGCGATCTTCCTTGCTGCAATCTTACGTACGAGCAGGTTTTTCTCTATCTGAATGTAAATTCATTTCATTACAAAAGCACCCCAAAAGGCGCTTTTTTCTCCCATTATTTGCAATGTTTTATGAGCAGTTTGGGGCACGCACAAGATGTAGTTGTTCGCGATTTATTAACCACTATATCTTGCGTTTGGTAGTAAAACAGTTGTTTTTATTCTATACATTTGTTCTCTTTTCCCCAGTGTATGCGCCTCTCCGGCTCCGCTCACCCGGTAGTGCCGTGGTATATTCACCTTATCTCTGATAGATTCTACCATATCAAAAATTTTATCTGTTGTTACCCCTTTAGCTAAAGCCTGCATAGATGCCTCTTGTATGACACCACCCTCAGCAACAGGATCAGAAAAAGGAATCCCTATTTCAATCAAATCAGCACCAGCCTCAGCTATGACTTGTATATACCGACCTGTATTTTTATAAGTTGACTGAGCTCTTCATTCACAAAGACACCCACCGCCCCCATGTAAACGGGCATACTCTGACGTATAAGCTTGGCCTCTTCAAACGGAAAGGCACGATAAGATGGACTCTTTCTCTCTTCTACATACTTAGCCTGAGCTAATGCTTTTACTCCTTCTAAGGGTACATTCTATAATCTCACAGCTCTAGATCCCTAGTCTTTTTATCGATTTCATACCTACTATTTCTCCTATCTCCTAACAGGCAATACATATCTTTCTAACGACAAAAACGCCCTCAGTAAAGAACTTACTCTTTACCAAGGACGTCATATGTTCATAAATAGAATATAAACTACTCCTACTCTATACGTGGTGCCACCTTGTTTGAAATACCGATTACTCGTTATTCTCTCTCGCAGGATTCCAACAAATCCCTCATCAATAACGCAGATGTTGCGTTGTAGAATACTCGGCCAAGCCTTTCCCCACACCCCCAATGGTCCATTTAATAGGCTGTTTACGATGAGACTCTCAGCGTCGCTCACTCTCTGTACGTGCATTTCCTATTCTTATCTCCATCTCATAGGTTTATAAAGTTCCTATTCTTTTTGTCTCTCATCACAAAACATTTGTATGTATCACTGATAAATTGTTTATATCATACACAGCTTTTATCTATCTGTCAATACCTATCGATAAAATTTTATAAGGCCATACTTATTCACTAACTATCCGGTAAGACTGCTTATGACGTTTAACAAAATAACCTCGCCAAAATCCTGGATGCAATAAAACAAGCAAGGTAAACAATTCCAAACGTCCTAATAGCATATCTACGACACAAATCCACTTAGCAAAAGGATGCAATACACTAAAAGAATCTGTCGGTCCTAAGGTGCCAAAAGCTAAGCCTACATTCCCTAGTATACCAGCCACACATTGCAAGGATTCACCTACACTCAATCCCGTCCCTGCAATACCAACAGCTGAAACAGCAAATACCAGCATGTATAAGAAAAAAAACTGCTGTGACAGCTGTATCCACTTAGCAGGCAAGACTTTACCACTCAAACGTACAGCTTGTACTAATTCAGGATGAATAGATTTACGCAAGTAAATAATACCACTCTTAATCAAAATGATGATACGGATAATCTTAATCCCACCCGTTGTTGACCCACTACAACCACCAAAGAAGGTCGACAAAAAGAGCATCATCTGTGCTAATGGCGCCCAATAGTCATAATCGGATAAGGCAAACCCACTACCCGTCTGCATAGAAATTAACATAAAGGCACTATCTGAAAAGGCCCCACCTAGACTATCTCCCTGTTGCATCACGCGGGCAAACATAATAATAAGAATCCCAATTGCTAAGATGATTAGATACATACGGTATTCATAGTCCCTAATAATCTCCATAGGCCCATGCCGTAAAACCTTATCATAAACGGTAAAATTACCACCAGCCAAAATCATAAAGATAATAAAAATAACCCGAATTAAGGTATCATCTTTATAAGCAAAAAGACCAGAAGACGTAGGCGCAAAACCACCTGTCGCAATCGTTGAAAAAGTAAAATTCAAAGAATCAAAAAAATTCATACCTGCCAGCCAGAGAGCCAAGCAACACATGACTGTAAAAGCAATGTAAATACGCCATAACTTAGACGCTGTCGACTGTATACGTGGCAAAATAACACCCGGTCTTGGTACTGACGCCTCCGCATTAAATAAGTGAACCGAATCAGCCCCCAAATTACGCAAAAAAGCTAGCATTAAAACAACAATCCCCATACCACCTAACCAATGGGTTAAGCTGCGCCACAAAATAAAGGACTTAGGCAGGGAATCAACGTCATCTATAATACTAGCTCCTGTAGCCGTAATACCCGATGTGCTTTCAAACAGGGCATCTGTAAAATGAGGAATAATATGACTCGCATAAAAAGGAACAGCCATAAAAAGAGCCGACAGTACCCACATAGCACTCACAACAAGGAAACCATCCCGTAGGCTGTAACTGTTACTTTTCTCACCAAAGTAAACAAGTAAGCCCCCCAAAAGGGCTATTGCCACAGCGGTTACAGGAAAGGACCAATACACTTCACCTATGGTTATACCATAAAGAAAAGGAATCACTGTTACACCCGCTATAATAAGCAACAAACCGCCAATTAAGCGCATAACAATTTGAATCCGCATAAGTCCTATCCTTTCTTACTTGATAGCCTTTAAGAGGCGATTAACATACTGTGGCAATGTAAAGAATATAATATGATCCCCTTCATATAAAAAGGTATCCCCTGATGGTACAATCGTCGTATTGTCTCTAACAATAGCACCTACCAAGGCTTCACCAGGTAAGCGAATATCTCGTAACGCACGGCCTACTAAGGTCGACTCTGCGGGCAAAGCAATCTCAACGGCTTCAGCCTTAGACCCTTCAAAGGTAGAAATACTAACTAAATTCGAATCACTACGAACCGCTCGTAAAATCTCTCCAGATGTTAACAAACGTGGTGAGAAGACGACATCAATACCCACTTGTTCCATAAGAGAAATATACTCTGGTCGTCCCACCCTAACAAAGGCTTTAGGTATACCCATGTGTTTAGCTAGTAAAGCCACTAAAAGATTTAACTTATCATCATCAGTCAAACAAATAATGACATCACCATCACCAATTTCTTCAGCTTCCAAAAGATCCAAATTGGTGCCATCCCCTTCAATAACCATAGCTGTATTGGTTATTGACGCTAAGAGTTCACAACGAGCGCGATTTTTCTCTATAACCTTCACATTGTAGCCGGCTTTTTCTAATAGACAAGTCAGATTACGACCAATGAGACCAGCCCCAATAATAACCACATGTTTAATCTGTTGGTTTAATTCTTGAAAACGTTTTTCTAACTGCTGAATCCCTTCCTTGGCACCAAGAAAAAAAACATTATCCCCTGCTTCTACCATGGTATCCCCATGGGGAATAATCATATCCCCATTACGAAGTATTCCTACAGCTAATACGCGATCTGGTAAGGTAATATCTTTTAAAGGCTGATCGAGTATATCCCAATGTTTTTTGGCCTTAAATTCTAATAAACGAACAGCCCCACTAGCAAAATCTTCAACATCAAGGGCAGCTGGTGTCTGTAAGATTTCTAATAATATGTGAATTCTCTGAAATCGTAGAGCAATTTCGGGATTAATAAATAAATCAATACCTAATTGTGACTGCAACTGCTGGTTATCTTTTTTAGCATAATCCGTATCACGTACGCGAGCAATGGTTCTGGCTACACCACCTAATTTGGCAACAGCACAAGCTAATAAATTGACTTCATCTGAATCAGTAACAGCAATAAACATTCCTACATCAGATAAGCCTATTTCATTTAAAACAGATAACTGACTACCATTACCCTGTAAGAGACTCACATCTAAGGTGCTTTCCAAATTATGAATCCGCTCAGCTGATTTATCAATCATATACACATCATGATCATCTTGTATAAGGCGCTTAGCCAAGGAATAGCCTACCTTACCAGCACCAACCACAATTATTTTCATACCTGATTTGAATCCTTTAACTCTGTCCAGCCATCAACTTGAATGACTTTATCTTCTTTCATTAAGTGCCCTAAGGCCCGCTTAAAGGCGGCCTTACTAAAGCCAAAGGTCGTCTTTATAATATCAGCTGATGTATCATCACTATAAGGCATACGGCCATGACGCTGTTTTAGATAATCTAAAAGAACCTTACTATCTTCAACTAAAGCTTCTTCCTTCACAGGCCGCATAGATACATTAAGACGCCCATCCTTACGCTTATAAGCTACGCGGGCTGTCACCATTTGCCCTACCTTTGGTACCTTAGTCATTTCTGACCGATGTAAAAAGGCAATCCATCGTTCCGATGTAATAAAAAAAGCCCCTTCATCAGTTAAATTATAGACAGCGCCCCTAACCTTCTGACCTACCTTAGCCTCCTCAGCAGGCTTAGAAGCGCGGCGCATTTCATCATCTACATACATAGATACAGCCAAACGACCCGATTTATCCGTATATAAGCGCACCCATACGTGTTCCCCCACCTTAGGTCGGCCACGCATTTCCGCATGAGGCATAAAAATACCTCGTTCAGTTCCCACGTCAACAAAACAACCAAAATTCGTTACATTTACAACTTCTACATAGCCAATCTGCCCAACCTTCATAGCTGGTAAACGCATGCTAGCCGTTAACCGCCCCTTAGGATCCTTATAGAGAAATACCTCCACTTGGTCGCCCACGGCTACCGCATGAGTCTGTTGGTCATGATGAAGCAGTATATCTTGATCCGAATTACCTGTTTGCCCATCTAAAAAGGCACCATAATCACTCGTCCGTAATACAGGCAAGGTAACGATAGTATTTTCTACTAACTTCATGATTAAACTCCTTCAAAAGGAAGGGTTGGTGCGTCATTCCACAAGTCTTCTAAACCATAAAAGTGACGAGCCTGGCCTGTAAAGATATGGCAAATGATATCTCCAAAATCAACAAGAACCCATTCACCTTCACGGTAGCCTTCTGTGTGAAGAACGGACAAACCTAATTCAGCTCCCTTATCTTCAATTTCATCAGCAATACTTTGTGCTTGCTTACGGTTATTGACGCTAACAATAACAAAATATTCGGCTATAGATGTTAACTCACCCATAGCTAAAATGGAAATATCTATCCCTTTTTTATCATAGGCCGCTTGGGCTAAGTCTTTAGCCACCTGTTCAAATTCTTTTTCCTGCATAGAATTAATTCCTTTCTATTTTTATTCTGCTGGTGTGCCTGGTTCTGTTGCTTTTTTACTTGGTTGACTACCCCCAGCTAAAGAAGATCCATTTTGTTTATCATTCACACCCTTAATAGCCAAATCATTTGCATCACTAGCTGCTGTCTGGCTATCAATTGTCTGTACCGGTGCTGGCTGCGCATTCACATTAGCCTTCATCGGTGTATCTGCATCTAACATGCCCATAGTAATACCTACTAATTGCTGTACTCCGGTTGGGTCAATTGACCAATATATAATGGCATGAGCCTTATCAATTTCTGTACTGCCAGGCACAATATAATAATGGATTTCACTAAGCGTCAAGGCATGTAAAGACGCCATCAGCTTCATAGCACTCCACGTAGAAATATTAGTATCTAAATGGCTCCAAATGCGCCATATATCAAACATTTTTCGTAAGGAAGTCCGACCAGTAAACTCACTAAACATATCCTTAATTAAACGTTCCTGTCGCTGGGTCCGAGGGAAAGCATTAGTATCCTTATCTACATACCTAACATAACCTAAAGCCGCCTCAGCATCTAAACTTTGATAACCTTGTTTTAAATTAATATCTGTTTGTCCACTAGCTGCGTCCGTATGAGTCATATTCTCTTCTACATACAAAGGCCGATCACCCGTTACATTAACAACCTTTTCAAAAGCCGGTTCATCCATAACGATATAATAAGGAATAGAGATATGAAACATATCTTCTACAACAGCCTTAGTTAGAGAAATACCACCTGACGCATAAATAGAAGACAAAGGCTGTGAAGCGGTATGATCTCGATTTTCAATCTTACTATTCGATGGAATACCAATAACATCAACGCCCACATCTTCCTTATTAACTGATAACAGGTAAACCGCATCTGCTTCTTTCTTATCATTAATACCCACAACCAAGATATACATAGGCTTATCAAGAGCCTTCTGCTCTAAAGAAACAGTCTCTGTAATAGGAGCTGATCCATTATCGCTGCCTGCCGGCGTATTAGTAGAAGACATCGTTAATCCATGAATGATTAGAGATAAAAGAAGCAAAATAATAATAATCCCTAAGCCTAAAAAGCCCCATCTCTTATGTGTCATAGGACCTAATGTAGAGGTAAAACGCTTCTTTACTTTACTAACAGCAGCCGTCTTTTTTAGTGGTTTTTTTCGTCTCCGCCTAAATCGTTTCGTCCCTTTTTTATTTGTATCATCCATTCTATCTACCATCCATTATCTCTTGTAAGATATCATTACGCCCAAGTACCGTTTTGAAATAAATGGACGAATTCTGCCTAATAAGTAAAGAAATTGTACTGTTATAACCAGCTAAAACGCCTTGATTAAGACCTTCCTTAGTTGCCTCCCGTATAGCTGTTACCGCTGGATAGGTGCGACTTGGTTCAATATAATCAGCTAGAAATATAATCTTTTCTAAGGTCGTCATCCCTACCTTACCTGTAGTATGTACCCGAATCGCCTCTAATATATCTTCATCATCAATACCATAGCGGTTAGCGGCTACAACCGCACCAGCTGCGCCATGTAAAAGAGCCGTACTGGCTAACATATAAGGATCTATCAATAAGCCCGCTTCATTAACTACCTGTTGCATAATTGGTAAGGGCAGTTCCTTAGCACAATCATGAGCTAAACCCGCTATGTAAGCCGTCTCTTCATCAACTCCATACTGTCTAGCTAATAAAACAGCCGTTTTAGCTACGCCCAAGCTATGAGTAAAGCGCTTAGGGCTTAAGCGTTTTTGTAAATCCTCATACATCGAATACATATTATCCCTCGTATTTCCATACCATTAGTATTACTAAGAGAACCGATATAAGCAGGGCGCCTATAACTAAACAATAACCACGCCACTCATACCTTCCTTTTGGCGAATGCATATATTGCCAGTAAGCCTGCAAAGCATCCAGCCAAGACCATCCTATCACCTGTTTACTCCGGCAATATAATCTTAGGCTCTTTCTTGGCCTTATATAAAACACCATTATGCCCAATAACCTGAACTAAATCAGCACCTAGCATAATAGCCAATTTAGTAAGCATAGGCCTGCCTTCTTCTGGACAGTTATTTAGAACCTTCACCTTAATTAATTCTCTTGCCGTAATAGCCTTACGAGCACTGTCAATAACAGCCTCTTCAAGACCGCCCTTACCAATCATAACAACGGCAGGCATTGTCGCCGCTAAGGCTCGCAAAAAGCGTTTTTGTTTTCCCTTCATTCCTAACTCCTATTCATGATATACAAAGCGCTGATCGCCAATAACGACTTCATCACCATCTTTACAACCACGCTCTTTTAATTTTTCATCTAAGCCCATATAGGTCCAAATCTTCTGGAAACGCCGTAAGGATTGTTCATCATCTAAATTAGTCATAGCCACTAACTTTTCAATACGTGGGCCTGTAATAATATAAGACGCATCATCATCACGACTAATAACAAAGTCAACATCCTTCTTAGCTTCATAGAGGACGACATCATCCTTAGCTTCTGGAGCAGGCACATAATTTTGTACATAATAGCAAGCTCGTTCAATTAAAGCCGATAGTCCTTCTCCACTTAAGGCATTAACAGGAAATACTTCATAACCAAGGTCCGTAAAATAAATCTTTAATTCATCTAATTGTTTTGGATCTTGAATTAAATCAATCTTATTTAAAGCTATGAGCTGCTTCTTCTTACTTAGTTTTTCACTATATTTCTTCAATTCTGCATTAATAGCCTTAAAATCTTCCTTAGGATCTCGTCCTTCACTGCCGGCCGCATCTAAGACATGAATTAAAATATTACTTCGTTCTACATGGCGTAAAAAGGCATGCCCGAGGCCAACCCCTTCCCCAGCACCTTCAATAAGACCGGGAATATCCGCCATAATAAAGCTTTCACCTGGTCGCACCGACACAACACCTAAAACAGGTGTTAAGGTTGTAAAGTGATAAGCTGCTACATCAGGCTTAGCCGATGACACCTTCCGAATAATACTTGACTTACCTACACTAGGGTAACCTAACAGACCTACATCAGCTAAGACTTTTAACTCTAAACGAACCCATCGTTCTTCACCTGGTTCGCCCTTTTCTGCAAAAGTAGGAGCCCGATTGGCACTGGTCTGAAAATGAACATTGCCACGACCACTACGGCCACCCTTAGCCACGATATACTGCTGCCCATCTTCCACAAGATCTGCCATTTGGGCGCCACTTTCTTCATCAATAACCGTTGTACCCATCGGGACTTTGATAAGACAGTCTTCAGCATTACGCCCATATTTATTGCTGCTTTGACCATTCTCGCCTTTAGAGCCCTTAAACTGGCGACGATATCTAAAATCAACCAAAGTATTTATATTCTTATCTGCTTCCAAGATAATATTGGCTCCATGACCGCCATCGCCACCACTAGGACCGCCCTTAGGCACAAATTTTTCACGCCGAAAGCTACTCATGCCATTACCACCATCGCCGGCTTTAACAAAAATACGTGCTCTATCTATAAACATATATTTAACCTCATCTAATTAATCAGCGCCTTATGATAGAGACGCCTATTTCTTATTATTTTTCCTGTAAGACTTCAATAGCCTTTTGCAATTGACTATCCTCTGTTGGCGGATTAGGTAAAGTAACCAATATATCTGGTTTAATCCCCTGTCCATCAATCATACGGTTAGCGGGTGTTCGATATTGGGCAATGGTAATTTTTATACCGGTACCACCAAATTCTTTCAGCACTGTTTGTACCGTTCCCTTACCATAACTATTAGTGCCAATAATGGTACCTGCCTTTTCATCTTGTACCGCACCCGCTATAATTTCCGATGCACTAGCCGATCCCTTATTAATAAGAACGACTAAAGGCAAATTATCACCCAGACCTTGTGATGCATAGACTTCTGTCCCTGTCACTCGATTTTCTACCGTTACAATAGGACCTTTCGGTAAAATATAATCGGCTACAGCTTGAGCTGCCGTTACTAACCCACCAGGATTATTACGTAAGTCAAGAATTAACTTAGTCATACCCTTTTGCCGTAAGTCCTTATAGGTCTTAGCAAATTCACTACCTGTCTGTTCCGTAAACTCACTAATTCGTATATAGCCTATATGGTCTGTCAGCATATGCCCACTAACCGTTGGCAAGGTAATCTTTTCTCTCGTAATGGTATAGGTCTTATCGACCCCTTCATGGCGAATCGTCAAACTAACTGACGTACCCGCTTCACCCCGTATAAGAGATGAAGCCTTTTCTAAGGCCATGTCTTTTGTCGGCTTACCATCAATAGCCATAATCTGGTCACCACTTTGAATGCCTGCTTTAGCCGCTGGTTGTCCTTCTAAGGCCGATACAACACCTATCTGATTGTCCACCTTACCTAGTACAATACCAATGCCTGTATAAGTGCCACTAGTTTGCATAAGCAAATCTTCATAAGCTTTAGAGTCCAAATACTGACTATGTGCATCACCTAAGGAAGCAATCATCCCTTCCAAAGAGCCAGTAAATAACTGGTCTTTACTAGGTGGCGTCATAAAAAAATGTGACGCTACATAATAAGTATATAAATACCGAGGCAGGCCAGAAAAACTACCTGACAAATACCAAAAGATCAGCCACATAACAGCCAAGCCACTAAGAGCAGCATACAAGCCATGCAGTAACCACCATTTACAAGCTAACCAATATCGTTTATTCTTCATCAATTATAAATATCCCATTGGATCCACTGGATCGCCATTTACACGTACTTCAAAATGAATATGTGGTCCTGTCGCATTCCCCGTCATGCCAGCATAAGCAATAACCTGTCCCTTAGAAACAGATTGACCAGCACTGACAGCAATTTCTGAATTATGCCCATACAAGGTTGATATGCCGTTACCATGATCAATAATGACACAATTACCATAACCATCAATCCAGCCAGCGTCAACAACGGTGCCACTATCAGCGGCATGAACAGGTGTCCCTTCAGATACACCAATATCAATACCCGAATGTAAAATCTGTCGTCCAAAAATCGGATGCTCACGCCAGCCAAAAGGAGAGGTAACAGGCCCATTAGCCGGCCAAGACAACTGCCCAGAGCCCTGCACATAACTACCGCCCCCAGAGGAAGCTGCTGAAGCCTGTGCCGCCCGTGCGGCTGCCCGTTGCTGCAACATAGCCTTAATATTAGCTGATGAAGCTTCAAGTTCACGCTGAGCCTGTTCAGCAGCAGCTTTATCGGTCATAGCTTTTTGTAAAACAGCATTACGTTCCGCTTTTTTCTGGGCAATAACAATTTGTTTTTCTTTAGCTTCTTTTTCGACTTTAACGAGCTTAGCCTTAGCAGCTTCTAGGGCTTCCTGCCGTGTCGTAATTTCTTGTTTTTCCGCCTGGATTTCTTTAATTAACTTAATATCTGAATCCAAAATACGTTTTAACATTTCCACACGATTAGCAAAATCACTAAAGTTCTTAGCCCCTAAGATAACATCCAAATAACTTAGGCGGCCATTAATATAAATATCACGAGCTCGCTTTAAAAAGATTTTTTCTCTTTTATCTAACTTCACTTGAGCTTCTTTTAAGAGTTTTGTATTTTTAGCAATATCCTGTTCCGCTAAGCCACGCTGCTTTTGGGCTTCTTTTAACTGACTTGTCGCTGTCTCCAATTGGTTTTCAATTTGATGAAGCTGTTGGGATACAGAGCCAATGGTTGCCTCTGCCTTAGCCTTTTTTGTTGATTCCACCTGCATCTGCTGCTGAACAGTATTGAGCTGATTATTTAAATCTTCATCTTCTGCTAGTACAGGCCAAATTGATAGAGATGTCATTAGGGTCGTACAAACTAAGGCCACAGCTGTTTTACGGTGCCAACTATTCTTTCTCATAAAAGCCCCCATCATACTTTCATATACTGTTTGATGGAGATAGCACTCCCGACAGCACCAACCAAAATACCAACGGCAAACAAGCCACCCGCCAATTTATAGAAAAATGGCACAATCGGTACAATTGGTAAAAAGGCTAAGGAGTTCTGCACTTCCCCTGTGACAAATAGATAGAATTCCCAAACACAGGCACTAGCAATAGCTGCACCAATGAAGCCTAAAATAACGCCCTCTAATAGGAATGGCCAACGAATAAAACCATTCGTTGCCCCTACATATTTCATAATGGCAATTTCCTTGCGACGGGCAAATACGGTTAACCGAATGGTATTAGAAATAATAAATAAGGTAGCACAAGCCAAGAAAATAATCAAAATAATACCGCCAATACGGATAATTTGTGTAATCTTAAAAATTTGTTCTACTACATCCTGCCCATAATGGACACTGTCAACACCTTTAAATTTTGTTACCGTCGCAGCCGTATCTTTTACCTGTTCTGGCGTTTCAAAGGTTAAGACATAAGCATTAGGTAAAGGGTTATTCCCATCTAAAGCCTGCAACATGTCTTTTTGATCACCTAGCCGTTGTTCGAAGCGCTGTAAAGCTTCCTGCTTAGATACAAATTCCATCTTAGTAAGGCCTGGCATAGCTTTTAACTTCTTGCCTACATCCATAATTTCTGGCGTTGTTAAATTATCTTGCAAGTACACACTGACTTCAACCTGACTTTCCAGGTTAGATGCTAAATTATCCAGATTCACTACACCACAGGTGAAAATGCCTAGAATAAATAAAGACAGAGCAACCGTAGAAATGGAAGCTATTGTCATAAGCCCATTACGCCGCATGGACTTAACGGCTTCTTTTACAAAATAACGGAATGTTCTAATCTTCACGATATTCAGCACCTCTCATTCGATTACTCACTACGCGGCCTTCTTCAATAGCAATAACACGTTTATCTAAATAACTCACAATATCCATATCATGAGTAACCATAACAACTGTTGTACCTGCATTATTAATCTGCTTAAACAAATCAACAATATCTCGACTTGTATTTGGATCTAAGTTACCCGTTGGTTCATCAGCAATTAAAACCAAAGGATTATTAACAATAGCCCGAGCAATAGCCACTCGCTGTTGTTCTCCACCACTTAAATCTTCTGGTAAGTCATTCGCCTTATGCGCTAGGCCTACTAATTCTAATACATGAGATACCTTCTTCTTAATAACAGAAGGCTTTTCTTCAATAACTTCCAAAGCAAAAGCTACATTTTCAAAAACTGTTTTATTAGGTAATAAACGAAAGTCTTGAAATACAATACCTAAACGGCGGCGCAGATAAGGAATTTTCCGTTTCTTCAATCGGGTTATATCCATATCATTAACCATAACAGTACCAGATTCTGGCAAAATTTCATGGGACAACAATTTTATAAATGTTGATTTACCAGCCCCACTTGGTCCACAAACAAGAACAAATTCGCCTTTATCAACATGTAAGGTTACATCTTGCAGTGCTACCGCACCATTATCATATACTTTATTGACATGATTAAACTCAATCATCCAAACCGTCCTTTTCCTTATCAAATCACCTTATTTACGAGCTATAACTTTTTTAACGGCCTGACCAATAGCTTCTGCCGATAAGCCGTACTTAGCCAATAATTCTTTTGGCGTACCCGATTCACCAAACGTATCTTGCGTGCCAATACGTTCCATTGGTACTGGTGTCGTTTCTGTAACAACTTCAGCTACAGCTGCACCTAATCCACCAATCACATTGTGTTCTTCAGCGGTTACAATAGCTCCTGTATCCTTAGCTGCTTGCGCAATAGCTACCTTATCAATTGGTTTTATGGAAGCCATATTGATAACACGTACATCGATGCCTTCTTTAGCTAGTATTTCTGCCGCCTCTATAGCCGAACCAACTAAGGCACCACAAGCAATAATTGTAGCATCCTTACCATCACGTAGCTGCAAAGATTTACCTGGTGTAAATACATAACCATCTGGTGTTGTATCATCTACGCCTGCACGACCTAAGCGTACATAAGCAGGTCCTACATAATCAGCAGCCCACGTAATAACTGCTTCTGTTTCCTTTGCATCAGCTGGTACAACGACAGTCATATTCGGTAATACCCTCATGCAAGCAATATCTTCAAGACTTTGATGAGTAGCTCCATCTTCTCCTACTGTAATCCCTGCATGAGTGGCACAGATTTTTACATTTAACTTAGGATAGCAAACAGCATTACGTACCTGTTCAAAGGCACGCCCCGTAGCAAACATAGCAAAAGAGGAAACAAAAGGTTTCTTGCCTGCTGCTGCTAGACCGGCTCCTACACTAATTAAATTCTGTTCTGCAATCCCTACATCGAAGAAACGATCTGGATAAGCCTTCTGAAATTCATTTGTCTTCGTTGACTTAGATAAATCGGCATCAAGAACAACGATATCTGGATGTGTTGCTCCTACCTTTACCAATGTTGCGCCGTATGCTTCTCTTGTTGCTTTACCCATGATTAAGCCTCCTCAATTGCTTTAAGAAATTCTTCACACTGTTCTTCTGATGGTGCCTTACCATGCCAGCCAACTTGGTTTTCCATAGCTGGTACACCTTTACCTTTTACCGTATGCATAACAATAGCTGTTGGCTTATCTGTTACCTGTTTAGCTTCTTCAATAGCCTGATGAAGAGCTTCTACATCATGACCATTAACAACTAGCACATGCCAGCCAAAGGCCTTAAATTTTTCGTCAATAGGATTAACGTTCATAACGGAGGCAACAGGTCCATCAATCTGCAAACCATTAGCGTCAATGAAAGCCGTTAAATTAGCTAATTTATAATGAGCCGCAAACATAGCTGCTTCCCAAACTTGCCCTTCTTCCAATTCGCCGTCACCTAAGATAGCAAATACACGATAAGCGGCCTTATCGATTTGACCAGCTAAGGCCATACCACAGGCTGCACTAATGCCCTGTCCCAAGGAACCTGTTGACATATCAATACCTGGGGTATGCTTCATATCTGGATGGCCTTGAAGCATTTCATTAATCTTACGCAATTTCCATAATTCACCCTTATCAAAATAGCCCCGTTCCGCTAAAGCAGCATACACGGCTGGTGCCGCATGGCCTTTTGACAAAACCAAACGGTCACGA
>SAMEA3663124__coassemble_400_pt1 | contig 14674 bp, 10 predicted proteins | sample SAMEA3663124__metabat2_low_PE_003 | metagenome-assembled genome bin SAMEA3663124 (sample SAMEA3663124) | pig gut metagenome | biome: pig gut; feature: pig-associated habitat; material: faeces | place: Denmark | collected 2012
GGTCTACATAGACAGCGTAACTATGCCAACTCGTAAATTTTAAACAATAGCCAATAACGAAGCTTAAAAAGATACCCGCCTCTAATTGAATATCTACGGTCCAACTAATGGTATCGTACTGTACTAAATTCGATTTTAACCGCTTATTTACTCGTTTAGCATAAACCCAATAAATGCATTCTAAAATCGTAATCCCTATAGCATACCCAATGGCTGACCCCATTTCAACAGCACGGCCACCACTGAGGACTTCCATAATCCCAGAGACTAAAGAGTAAATAACAATCAGTAAGATAAAACTACCTTCCAAGAAAAGCACTAAGGGCTCAAACTGCCAGTAACCAAATTGGAAGCGTTGACTGGTTTCCTGCGCTACCAGATGAGAGGTTAAAATCATCATGCCCTTAATAATAACATCAAGAAAGGAACAAATACCATCCAACAAGATAGCATCTGAATTACTAACAATCCCCATGATGGTGCCACTAACAGCGACAAAAGCCATTAAGGCTGCTGAGCGCAGGAGCATGCGCTGTTCAATCATCTTTTCTGTAACCATACGCAGCCCCACCTTCTATATAGTAAAAACACCTAATAGCAAATGCCAGATAAGTTAATACCCAACTATTACCTAGTTACCAATTATTAACCACCAATTAATTAGCAATTATTAATCACTAACACCTAATCCACATACAATCTACAATCCTATAATTCTCGGATACAACTTTATAATCCTATTCATACAAGAAAAGCTCCTAAAGGACAATCCCTCCATGGAGCTTTCTACTGTTTATATTTCAAGGATTAGTCATTACAAGATTCTCCTGTAACAACTTGCTTTTCCTTACAAATATAGTATATCAAATTTTATTAATAGTTCAACAGACTATTCTGATAAATACGATTATACAGCTAATAGTGCCCGTCTGTTCAATAAATACCATTTAAGGCAACTACTTAATAGAAGCTCCAAAGGAATACCTCTTCCTTGGAGCTTCTACTAAATTACTTATGCATTACGATATTCTTTTTCTGGATCTGGTTCACCAGTCATACGGTTACGTAAATCTCGACGAGCAATTTCCATAATCCACAGCCACCACATATGACCAAACAATTCAGAAAATTGTTCATCAAATGGAATTTGTGGTAATGGTGGTACAAGCCCCATCAAAGGCATAACCAAGCAATGAGCAAATAAATAGACAAAGAACCCAAATACAATCCCTTGCCACATTTTAATGCGAGGCCAATATTCAGCAATAATACAGTACATTAAACCGAACACAATAGAAAAACCTACATGCACCATAAATACACTTAATGGTAAATTCACACCAGAAAAATGGAAAGTAATATCTGGCAAATGAAGCATATCTAATAATACCTGTGGTGGTGTTACGCGAGAAGCCGCATCAAGAGGCCAAAATACATTTGGATCACGCGGAGGAAAAGGTACTTCCCAGCCCCACTTAGCAAAAGCACCAATAATACCAACAATAATACCAATTAATACAGACAAGGCCACATGCCGTCGTTCTGGTTTTGTTACGTATGAAAAACCTACTTTCATCGTATATACCCCTTTCTAAAAATAAAACACGATTAAGTATACATAATTAATAATTATATGTCCATACGAAAGGTCCTATTATTAGAAAGATTTCAACCAACCTATATGCCCTAAGTATAAAAGCAGCGCATACATAAGACTATGCTCATCGTTCGCTAAGGCAACTACTTACTTCAAATCACCTTAGAAACCAAATTACAGGTCTATTCGTATACGCTGCTCTTATACTGCTTATATATTACCTATCCTCTACTTCACAACAGCAATCCGTTCATTAATCTTAATATTATGGGTATCCAGTCCTGGTGTCTGTCCACGCAAGTCAAATTCTACATTTACGCCTGGTCTAAACAAGAGGCAATGGGTCGATCCACCAAAATGGAACATGCCTAATTGGTCACCCTTATTCACATGCTGACCAATTTTTACCGTAATTTCGTTAGACGATACTTCTGCCATGCCTACCGCTACAAAAGCCATCAAACCAATCTTCGGATTATCTGCCTTAATAAAGATAATCGCCCTTGAAGCCACTTCCGTAATATAAGCCTGTGACGTATCTGGTGCGGCTGGGTCTACTTGTTCATTATCCCAGAAGCCTTCATATAAATCCTCCGAATAATAGGTACCATATACATTGTAGGCCTTAACAATCGTCCCACTAACTGGACTATGCCACCGATGATAACTTAAGGCACTTAAGAAGGCTTGATACAAAGTACCACCAACAAATTCCTGTGTTAATAAGTCATTATGCAATAAATCTTGAATGGAATAAGGCTGCCCCTTCATCCAATATTTTGCTCTAAGTGGTAAGTCCCTAGCAATACGGTACGGTGCGGATTCACAAGCATTAGCAATAACATCATCATTATCAGGTGCTTCTACTGGTCGAATACCTTCCTTAAATTCCCGTGTAAAGAAATCATCCCAAGAAGTAAATCCATAATGATTGTTAATGTCGTTACTCCTCGCCTTAAATATATCTAAGAAATTAGATCCATAAGCCGCCTTACACATACTTTCCAAAGCTAAAGGATTCAACCAACCATTCGACTTAGTATTTAAAATCTTAGCCGAATCAGCAGACATTAAATATTTACCCCAATAGTTAAGAATATCTCGAATCTTATCATTAACTCGATGGTTCATAAATGCGACATAGCCCGCCTTAGTTGCCATAGGCCAATCAAGAACCGCATTAATAGGACAACCTACTAGGCCTGTTGTATTAAATTCTGGTGGCCGATGAATAATATGATTAATCAATTTCAACATATGATGATAGTCTCGTACTTGTGGGTGCTTGTCTGGTGTTTCCTTATACTTTTCCGGCACTTCATCAAACATTAGCTGAAATAAGCGAAAAAGCTCTCTATCCCCTTCAATCAATTCTTTTAAAGCATGAACCGGTGGATACAGGTGGTTCTCTTCTTCTTTTTCACATCGTTCAATAACGCTTTTCATCCAATCATCAAAGAACTCTTGGTCACTTGGTAACCATTTACCAACCTTATAGGGTACTTTCTTTTTCATAGAAATTCCTCCTCCCTATATTCCTCGTGTAGTCAAGACCTTATACATATCTGGCCGGCGGTCACGATAAATTCCCCAATCACGCCGTTCTTTATCTAACTGATCTAGGTCAAAAGTATGCAAGACCACACCTTCTGTATGGTCATCCAAACGTTCTACTATAACCCCATTATTATCAGCAATAAAAGACTGCCCATAAAAGCTCATTTCAGTACCACCTTCGGCTTCCTTGCCTATACGGTTGGATATAACAACAGGCACCATATTGGCTGCGGCATGACCAGCAATGGTATTACGCCAATGAATACTAGAATCAATCTTAAGAGTTGGTTCATTACCAATAGCTGTTGGATAGAAGAGTAGTTCAGCCCCTAATAAGGCCATAGCCCGAGCTGCTTCTGGAAACCACTGATCCCAACAAATCCCAACACCAATGCGTCCATACTTAGTCTGCCATACCTTAAAACCTGTATCCCCTGGTGTAAAATAAAATTTTTCTGCATAAGGAAGCCCATCCGGAATATGTGTCTTCCGATAGACACCTAAGATTTGTCCGTCCGCATCAATAATAGCAATGGAGTTAAACTGTGTTGTGTCTGTTTTTTCATAAAAACTAATAGGCAAAACAACTTGCAATTCCTTAGCTACTTTTGTAAACCGTTGTATCGCTGGATCATCTTCTAATTTTTTAGCTAAATCATAGTACTTAAAATCCTGCTGCTGTGGAAAATAAGGCGTTTCAAACAATTCCTGCAAAAGGATAATATTAGCCCCTTGTCCGGCTGCCTTTCTTACCAGACTTTCTGCCTTATCTAAGGTAGCCTGCCTATCCCAAGAACAAGCCATCTGTGTAGCTGCTACTGTTACCTTTCTCATAGGTTCACCTTCTATTTCTTAACTAAGGGTTCTTGCTGGGTAATACAATGAATATTACCGCCTCCATAAACGATTTCCTTTGTTCGTACACCAACAACCTCTTTATCTGGGAAAATAGACTGTAGTTGTTTAATTGCTAGTGCATCATTTTCATCATCATATTGAGGCACAATAACACCCTGATTAGTAATTAAAAAGTTCAAATAGGAAGCAATAACTAATTCCTTATCCTGTCTAGGTTTACTGCCATAACCATAATCTATATGCGCATTAGGAATCGAATAAACTGGCTCTTTTGTTAAGCATAATTTATAAACTTTTAAGGGCCGTCCCTTAGAATCTGTCGACTGACATAAGGTTTTATAGGCAGCTTGAGAGGCTTCGTAGAATGGATGATTTTTATCTTCTGTATAGATGCAGATAACTTCTCCTGGCCGAGCAAAGCAAGCCACATCATCTACATGCCCATTTGTTTCTTCTGGGTCAATACCATCTTTAATCCAAATGACCTTTTCTACATTCAAATACTCTTTTAAGGTCTGCTCAATTTGCCCTTTAGACAGATTCGGATTACGCCCCTTACTCAAAAGACACATTTCAGTAGTCAGCACCGTGCCTTCACCATCCACATGTATAGAGCCGCCTTCTAAAACAAAGGACTCTTGCTTGTAGTAATCGACACCTTCCACTTCGCAAATCTTATCAGCCAGTAAATTATCCTTATCCCATGGATAATACAAGCCATCGACTAAGCCACCATACGCATTAAATTGCCAACTATTGGCTCTTAATCCACCCTTATCATTAACCAAAAAGGTAGGACCACTATCTCGTGCCCACGCGTCATTATTGCTGACTTCAATGACACGAATGGATTCTGGCAATTGGGCCCGACAGTTAATATACTGGTCTCCATTAACAACTACCGTTACAGGTGTAAATTCACTAATAGCAATGGCTACATTTTTATATTGTTTCTGCGCTGGCTTAGCCCCATCCCGCCATACATCTGGTCGCTGAGGCCAGATCATCCATACCTGTTTTTGTGGTTCATATTCGGCAGGCATACGATAGCCATCTTCTTTAGGTGTTGTCTGCCTAATCTGTCTAGCCATATCTTACCACCTCTTTTATAAATAACCTCTTAGAATGCAATCTGTCCAATACATAAGAGATAAATCGCATAGATAGCTAATAAAGTAATAATAATAGCTAACAAGGCTTCCCAACCAGTAAAGGATGGTTTTCCATCATGGTCATCACGACGAGCCCGCATGTAGAAGAGAATGCCTACAGCATACACAATCGTTGCTACGAGTAAATAACTTAAGTTAGCTGCATATAAAAGCCATAAACAATAAATAGTAGATAAGAAACCAATAATAGTCGCCCGAATACGTTTACCCTTCTTGTCCTTAATAATTTCAGACCGAGCCCCTGCCTGTAAAAGATATAAGGAGCTAAGTAAGTACGACGGTAAGACAATAACGCCCGTAATATCTATGGCTGCCATATATACATTTTTAGCCGTACACACAAGAACCATGAAAATACTCATAATAATACTCGATACAATTAAGGCTACATCAGGTACATTCTTACTATTTTCATGAGCAAATACCTTAGGCAATACCTTGCCCTTAGCAGCTGCATAAGGGAGCTGTGCCGCCAAAATAGTCCAAGCAACCCAAGCACCACCAACGGATACTAATAGGCAAATATTAACAAAATCTACAAAATGAGGACTAAACTTGGTCGCTAAAATATAACCCGTTGATGGATCCGTTAAGTTAGCGAGTTCTGGCTGTTGATAAATACCAAAAGCTAATACACTTAATAAGAAATACGCTGCCAAAGCAATTAAGAAACCAATAACAGTAGCCTTACCTACATCAGACGATTTCTTTGCATGGTTAGAAATAACAACAGCCCCTTCAATACCAATGAAGGCCCATAAAGTAACAAGCATAGGTGCTTCTACCTGACTAGTAATGCTACCTAAATGATAACTTTGTCCCCACATATCTGCAGTAGCTGTATCCCAATTAAAGAAGGCACACATAGCAGCCAAAATACCAAGCAAACCAATAAACTTAATAACAACAGTGACCGTATTAATACTCGACGCCTGTTTAATACCCCGCATAACTAAGAAATTATAGAACCAAATGAGGAAAAGACCAAAAATAATGGTTGGCCAACTATGCTTAAGCATAACAGGGAACCAATAACCAAAAGCATCATTTAACATAACTGCAAAGGCCACATTCCCCGTAGCTGCCGATATCCAGTAGCCCCAGGCTGAGTTAAAACCAATATACTTACCAAAGCCCTCTCTCGCATAAGAATAAATCCCAATATACAAATCTGGTCGCTCATCCGATAAACTTTTAAAGGTATACGCCAACATAAGCATACCAATAGCGGTAATAACCCAAGCAATAATAACAGGGCCTAAGGCTGATGAAGCAGCCATATTCTGAGGAATATCAAAAATAGCCCCACCAATAATTGACCCAATAACCATGCCGACTAGACCCCATAGGCCTATTTTTTTATTTGTTTCATCAGACATAGCATTCAACTCCTGTCTTAACTAAGTAAGTAAGCTCCTCATGAATGGTTATCATGTTCATCCATGAGGAGATACTTATAACTAATTGAACAATACCCTACCAACAAGTCTACTAAACTGCACGTATAGATTAGTAATACCTTATTTCTTAATACAATAGGTCTTATACTTAATTTTCCCATCTACAACATCGCGTTCTACCCCATGGATATCCTTTTCATAACCTTTAAAGGTATTTTCATAGGTCTGCAATAATTGCAAGTACTTAAAAATAGGCTGTGCTTCTTTATCTAACTTTTCACCACCCATAATAACAGGAATTCCTGGAGGATAAGGTACAACCATAACCGCTGGTATACGACCCATCATATCATCTAAGTAGACATATTCTATATCCCGATGTACAACTTTTTCATAGGCTTCAGCTGGTGTCATAACTTGTTTCGGCAAAATATCAAAAGCATCCTGCATGGTGTGTAAGAAATCCGTCTTTTTATAAAATTCGTTCATTTCATGGCACAAATCATATAATCCCTTACCTTCAAAGCGAGGATTATTCTTAACAACATCAAGGAAGAGTTCCATAAGCAAGGTATTATTATCATAATCTCTCTTAAAGGCTAAGAGCCCTGCTAATAAGTCACCGTGTTTACCTTCTGTCGTACCAAAGGAATGTAACAATAAGAAGGAATACGTATCTGTCTTTTCTACAACAACCCCTTGTTTTATCAAGTAGTCTGTTACAATAGCTGCTGGAATGCCTTCCTTCTTATAGGTTCCATCACCCTTAAGGCCAGGTGTCTGAATCGTAATCTTAATTGGATCAAGCATAACGTAGTCATCTTCGATATGACTAAAACCATGCCATGTATCTTCATTGTTTAAAATCCAAGCCTTTTGCATATGGTCTAATTCCTTATCTGTAGCGTCCAATAAATCTTTCCATTCCCCATTAATTGATACCTTACGTGGCTGCCATACGAATACGCCTCCTAAGGCTTATACTTTTTAAAAAGTAACCATTCGACTACAAACTAACGACCGACTCCAGCATTTTCTATAAGTCACCACTTTCTTTCTCCCTACGATTATGTCTAGTTAAATACCTAAGCCTCACATATGACCTAGCCACTACAAGTAACTATAAAAAAAGCACAATACTAAACAAACCCAATCAATAGGAATTTGTTTACTATTGTGCTAACCTGCCTTGCCATATATACCTGTATTTGCTTACTCATAACCAAGACCTCCCTTACCAGAAGTATCTTCCAATGAATCTCGCCCTCTTTATTTTATTATATGATATCTATAGCTAATTATAGTGATATATGATACAAATCAAGAAATTTTTTATTTATTCGTTCATAATTATGTTATAATTGATATAATTTACCTAGTCTTACTAAAAATAATATCTTCCTTACCACCCCATGAAACAGAACCTCCATGGGTATAACCAAACACATCGAAATCTTCAGATAACCACTCAGCTATAGCCTGATAAGCCTCATTCTTTCCACGCATTTTTTTATCAGTAACTTTGGCTACTTTTACTAAGCTTTTATTGCAAGTAAACCTAAAATCCCCTATAATACAAGTATAAGCTGATATTTGCCCTGTGGGATTTTTTAAGACCCATTAATATTTATAGAATAAATTAACTGCCTTAAAATAAGTCTACAACTCGCTCTAGGAGAAATTTTAATGCTTTCTAAAACGGCTTGCTATACTATTTTTAAGTAATATATATAGCATTTCAACGTTTCACATAAAATAATATATTTCAATTAATAAAAGGAGGGTATTTCATGAAAGTTTCCATTATCGGCGCCGGCAATGTAGGAGCCACTATTGCCAATGTACTCGCTACTAAAAATTTCTGCAGCGAAGTCGTTATCCTAGATATTAAAAAAGGCATGTCTGAAGGCAAGGCCATGGATATTATGCAGACAGCTCAACTACTAAGCTTTGATACCACCGTAACAGGTGTTACCGCTGAACCTAACGACTTAAAGGGTTACCTGCCAACAGCTAATTCTGACGTTATCGTTATCACTAGCGGGATTCCACGTAAACCTGGTATGAGCCGAGAAGATTTAATTGATACAAATGCCAAAATTGTAACAGGTGTTATGTATCAAGCCTTACAGTACTCACCAAATGCCATCTTCATTATCATCTCGAACCCTATGGATGCCATGACCTATCTTGCCCTAAAAAGGACTCATCTGCCTCGTAACCGCGTCATTGGCCAAGGTGGTATGTTAGACAGTAGCCGTTTCTGCTATTTTCTAGCCCAAGAATTACAAGCCGCTGGTTATCCAGCCACACCAACCGATGTAGATGGTATTGTTATTGGCGGTCACAATGATAAGACTATGGTACCTCTTGCCAGCATCGCTACCTACCGCAGCATACCAGTTAACCAACTATTAAGTAAAGAACAACTCGATCGTGCCGTAGCCCAAACAAAAATTGGTGGTGCCACCCTAACCCAATTAATTGGCACTTCTGCTTGGTATGCACCTGGCGCTGCCGCCGCGGCCATGGTAGAAGCCATCGCTTTAGATGCTAAAAAATTAATTCCTAGCTGTGTTTACCTCGATGGTGAATACGATGAAAAAGACCTCTGCATTGGTGTCCCTGTCATCTTAGGTAAAAATGGCGTTGAAAAAATCATCCACTACGACCTATCTGGTGATGAAAAAACGGCCTTTGCCGACAGCGTCGCCAATGCTCGTGAAACCAATAGTAAATTAAAGCTATAAATCTCTAACATAAGCCAATATACGCTCATAATCATCACCACCTAAAAGATGGCCCAGCTCACTTGCTACCTCTTATTTACTAGAGACATATGTTTTAAAAATATCTATAATAAGCTATAAAAAAAAGACAGCCTCTCAGCTGTCTTTTTTAGTTAATCATTCGATTATTTAGCTTGTTGTGCTTGATATTCACGGTTAATTTCTTCTTTACGAGTCATATCTGCCTTAACCGTATTTAATTCTTCCGCTTCTGGAGCCCAGTTTTTAGCGTATTGTACACATTTAGCACATAACTGTTCTGCTGTTTCTGGAGACTGTAAGTCAGTGGATTTAGCACCCGCACGTTTTACCATCTGAGGTAAAATTTCTGGGTTTTCCAACATAGGACATGGTTTCAACAAGTTCTTGTTGAACGGCTGATTGCGATAGTATTCCATGAAGATTGGAGACTGTAAAATTTCCAAGATGGAATGTTCACGAATATTCATGTTGGAGTAGTGAATGAATACGCATGGTTCTGCATCGCCGTTTGCATTAATGTGGAAGTAACGACGACCACCAGCAATACAACCGTTAACTAATTCGCCATCATTCTGGAAGTCAAAGCAGAAGAAGCCTTTGCCATCTTTAGGGTCACGAACTTGGTGAATGCGGTGTAACATGTATTCACGTTGTTCTTTTGTAGGCAACAATTCAACAGCCGCATCTGTACCAACTGGCATATAGTGGAAGTACATACCGAACTTGGAACCTTTTTCCAAAATCATGTCAATAAACTTATCGGATGTAACAACTTCCATGTTAGCACTTGTGTAGCAAATGGAGTTACCGAACAACAATTTATGTTCACGCATTAAGTCCATAGCGTGCATAACTTTTTCAAATACGCCCTGGCCACGACGCTGGTCGTTCTTTTCTTCATAACCTTCCAAGCTCAATGCTGGATATACGTTCTTAACACGTAATAAGTCTTCGCAGAATTTTTCATCAACTAATGTACCATTAGTGAATACGATAAAGGAGCAATCATAATGTTTTTCTGCCAATTTAATGATATCTGCTTTACGAGTTAATGGTTCACCACCAGTGAATAGGTAAGTATAAGTACCTAATTCTTTCCCCTGTGTAATAACAGAATCGATTTCATCATAAGAAAGACTTAAAGCATTACCATATTCAGCAGCCCAGCAGCCTGTGCAACGCAAGTTACAAGCTGTTGTTGGGTCAATCAAGATACCAAAAGGAATGTTGCAATGATATTTTTCAACATTCTTCTGAGATTTTTCCCAGCCATACGTCATAGATTCGTAACCAAAGTTCAATAGGGCACGAATAACAATGCCAGGGTCAACTTCAGCGATAACTTTGTCAACGAATTTCCCTAAGGCACTATCTGGTTCCATGATAGCTTCTAATGTAGCATTATCAGCATCTTTGTTAGTTTCTTTAAACTGATCCATCAAATGGAACATGCGGCTAACCGTTTTGATACGGTCTTTACCAACTTGTGAATACGCTGCTTTTAATGCCGTTTCAAATGCCAAACGACCTGCTTTGTGTTTTAAATCCAATCCCATTGTTGTCACCTCTAGTAATAATGATGTGAATAAAGAGTCATCACTAATACCTAGCTGTATAAATCCAAATAAAATAAATAAAATTGATAATATGTATTACCTCTTAATAAATAGGTAATTGCTAGGTTATTAATGCCTCACTAAAGAAATATTAATACTTTGTGATTAGAAATGCAAGGGGTTTTACTTATAATATTTTTATTAATAAAAGACACATGTCTTATTTATTATTCTCCCTCCTCATATTATCTATTCTCCTAAGTAAAAAGTAAGATAGAACCCCTTAAATGCAGTAAAAAAAGCAAGTTCTTAAATCCCCATTTACACCTTTTTTACCTAATACATATAATACTAATAATTTATATTTATTTATGTGATATATGACGCAATTCAAGATTTTATTTTATCCGCTATAAAATGAGCTCTTTTAAATTCCAGTAATTTTATTTGATTTACAAGTAAATGACTTATCTTAAATAGTTAATACTAATCAAACTACGCCTTATTTTTATCACTATTTTAAATCAAATATATGTTGATTATGCACTTGATTGTTGCTATACTAGTACTGTAATTAGATAAAATAATTGATTTCCTAATTATTTTTTATGTAATAGACAGATATATATAACCGGACGTGAAGTCATCCTATATAGTGCATATCTTTCTTTGAAAGAAGGAATTACTATGGGACTTACAGGTGTATTATTCTGCTTTATCGGCTTTGCATTAGTTGCTATTGGTTCCAATCGTCTATATAAAATCGACGATAAATCCTTAGCCGTTATTATGTTTATTGCCGGTGGTCTTTCACTTATTATGAATATCGTATCTATGGCTTATGGTGTCGTTACGCATCAATCGTCCATTTGGTTCTATAACAGTGCCACAGGATTAATGTTTGCTTTCACCTACATCATTATTGGCTGTAATACCGTTTGGCATCTTGATGGCCGACTCTTAGGGCTATATGCACTATGGGTTGCTTGTAATACCATCCCAGCAGGCATCCTTTGTTTCTTCAACTTAGGTGGCGATGCTTTGTTTGGTATCTTCTGGTTTATTTGGGGTTTGTTATGGTTGACTATGTTCATCGAAAACAATCTTCACATAGATTTAGGAAAACCTTGTGCCTGGGCTGCTATCCTCGTTGGTCTTATCACTGTATGGTTACCAGCTTGGTTAATGCTTATGCACGACTGGATGCCGTTCTCGATTCATTTGTTATCCTAATTTACCTCGTTGTAAATGTATATAACCAATCAATAAGTGCATTATATATCAAGTATACTATTCGGTTATATACAACTGTGTATTACATAAAACAAAAAGCCCAATCTCTCTCGGAGCTGATCACCTTCGGTGAAGGCTCCTTGCGAGAAAGAGGGCTTTTTTCAAATTTCTCTTATATTCGGCTTTGTACTTATTTTTACAGGAGATAGCCCTTTTCTTAAGTTTACTCTTTGTCTTATATACTGCTTCTATCTTATTTTAATGAAGATTCCTTACAAGTAACAAAACTTTTTTCAAATTTTCCTTATTTGTGGCGCATTACTTATTTTAACAAAAGATAAGCTCTTTTCTTAAGTTTACTTTTTATCTTATACACTGCTTTACTTGCATTAAAAGGAGCCCCTTAAAGGGGCTCCTTTTTCCATGTTTAGTATTCATTTATACATGGGTATCACCTAAGGCCAAGAGCCTTCTTCAAGTGAGCTATAATCCTTGCTTCCACTGTATACTACCTGAGCTAGGATACAGCCTATCTTGGTACTAAGGGAAGCATAAGGCGTCTATCTTCCGATGAGGAAAAAAGTACTCTCTACAAAAGCCCTAAACTAATGTAAAATTGGTACTCCCCCACGAATTGTGAGTATCCTCATCGAAAATGAATGTATTAATCAGATCTGTCTCAGCACTTCATCGGGCAGCTGATTCTATAAATAGGAGTCTACGAATTCTTTTATCGTTCCTTATCCTTCCTACATATATATAATAATTCTATTTCTTATACTTTTTAGTGATATATGACACAATTCAAGATTTATTTATTAAAATTTATTCATATTTTTTCTGATTCAGTAGAAATAAATCATGTTACTTATTCATGCCTTTAGGTACCAACACAAATCGAATAGGTAAATTAGAAGCGCCAGCTGGCATCCAAGTAATGGTTATATCGCTTCCTCCTGCATAGGTACCTAAGAACCAGGCTTCTTTACTCGTTCCATTTCCTATATAAGGTAAATCACCTGTAGGTACTTCATAGATTTTTTCACTCGTTACTATTTTTTGTCCCTCTTGATTGGTCCTTACTGCCTTTACTTTAAAACCACCTGCATAGGCACCACCACGAGGATTTACATACAAATTAAATGGCTCTTGCCCCTGCGTATGTATATGCGTTTGATACATGACACCATAATTACCAAAATCAACGGTCTTTTTATTTTGTTCTAACTCATCAATACCCATTTCAAATGGATCACTTGTGTTATTAGCCAATGCCACATAGGCACTGCCAATATCACTGTTATAAACAGTTTTTACATTAATTTGACGAAGAGCGGCTGGAAATAAGCCTCGCAAAGCATGCTCATCTTCTGGTATTACTGGTAAATCCTGTATAACCTCATCCGCTTTAGCATCTGCGTCAATCATAGCAACTCGTATAGCCAATGGTATCTCCGTCTTAATATAGGCTATACCTGAGGTAAGTGTTTCTGGTGCAATCGCTTCCTGACTTTCATAAATTACTTGCTTATTATACGGAGCTATACTAAACGATTGATTAATAGGAGTATTCGGTTCCAATAATTTTACTGCTAATCCTCGACCTAGCGTAAAATAGGCCGGCGTAGCTGGCACAGTCACCACTTTTTCTAAAAGCCCTGTTTTCACTGTATTTGTTGTATTTTCTCCAAAAATAACTATTTTCTTCAGCCGATTCATACTATTTACATGATAATAATAAACATTTACTAGGCCCTTTGATTCAGTGACAGGCAAATCATTTTGCTGCTTTTTATTTTTTATATCTAGACTATTTCTATCCACCGTCTGCTGAAATGAAATATCTTTACTTGTATTATCCTTCTCTTTTTTGTCTGCCTTTTGAACCTCTTTTTTTACTAATTCATTAATAGCTGTATTGACCGTAGCTCCTCTCAAGGCTTTTTTATTAATGTCAGTTAATACATTCGTATTCTCCACTACTATGTGCTGTAATGAAGCGGTTCTACCAATTGTACCACCAGCAATCACACCATCCTTAGTTACATACTCAGGACTATCTGAATATATAAGCTGCCGGCTATTATCATCAACGATGGTATAAGGCAATTCAACATACTTTGTTTCATCATAAACTGGATTGGCTACGGCTTTAAAGGGTGTATCTGGATTTGTCTTAACTAAATAACCTACCTCTTTTTCAAGAGGATTTTCATAATTATCCGCTATATTTTTACTGCCTAAAACGTCAGTTTCACTTTTTACTTGCTTTGCTTTTGTAATAAATCCTTTATTAGCTTCTCCTAATCCATCCACTTTACTTTGTTCCAATAAAGGCTGACTTATCCCTTCAGCACCTACAAAAGCATATGAACCAAACACACCTAAAAATACACCGGTTAACAAAGTAACTACTATCTTATTTTTTAATTGTTTTGCCATACTCTTACACCTACACCTATATCTTATAAAAGTTGATTATATAATGAAATGAAACACGTAAAAAATGAGTATACGCATTTACTAACTC
>SAMEA3663124__coassemble_407_pt1 | contig 14531 bp, 17 predicted proteins | sample SAMEA3663124__metabat2_low_PE_003 | metagenome-assembled genome bin SAMEA3663124 (sample SAMEA3663124) | pig gut metagenome | biome: pig gut; feature: pig-associated habitat; material: faeces | place: Denmark | collected 2012
CACTTAGTCTTTGCGACCATGCATACGCAACGGGCTATTACGGCTATACAGCGGATGATTTCTTTGTTTCCAGGCGAGCAGCAGGAGGAAGTGCGCAATCAGTTAGCTCAAGTCCTTCGAGCTATTATTTGCCAGCACTTAACTCGTATTGATGCGGAGTTTGTAACCATTCGGGATATTCTTTTGAATACGACAGCCGTATCAAATCTTATACGCCAAAAGAAAGAGCCACAGATTTTATCGGTACAGGAAACACAAAAACCGATGCAGACTATGGAGATGGCTGTGCATGAGTTAGAAAGCAAATGGGGACGGCGCCAGGAATTACGTGAGGTGTTACATACGTCTTATGGAACAGTATAAGTATAGTGTTATTACAGATAAAGGGGAGAAACAGCAAGGCCGATTATGGGCGGAAAATAAAGAAGAAGCACGGATTAAGTTAAGGCATAGCTACCAATATGTAGTGGCCTTGCAGGAGGAAAGGGAGGCACATAAGAAAAAATCTTGGAAGGGAAAGGACACGGTAGAGTTTTGTTACCGCTTATCTCTTTTAGTGGAAGCCGGTATTCCCATTCGTCGCGTGTTTACCTTGCTTACCAAAAAACCACATCCACGAATACCCTATCAACAAATGAGTGAATCCTTAAATCGAGGACATAGTTTGTCGATGGCCTTGCGAGAGACAGGCTTTAATCGTATTGGATTAACCATGGTGGAAGCGGCTGAACGAGCTGGTACATTAGGGGAAACATTGCAGATTATGCATGCTTATTTTCAACGGGAATTGGCTTGGAAAAAGCAGATACAGTCAGCTAGTACGTATCCCGCCTTTCTCTTGTTTCTCATGTTGGGCTTTATGGTTGTTGCCTTTGTTTTTATCATTCCTTCCTTTAAGCATGTATTTGAATCCATGCAAATTCCCTTGCCTTTGTTAACGAAAATTCTGTTTGCTATTAGCGATGGCTTGCAGGCTCATTTTTTACTTATTTTGGTTTTGTTTATGATAGTTATAGCCGGAAGTTTTGCTTGGTATAAGCGGCCGAATCATACTTTATGGTTGCATAAACACTTATGGGCTTGGTGTCAAGCACATGAGTTGGCTATGGCTTTTATGGTGCCTCGTGTGTTAAAGGTATGGTCTTTGTTATTAGCATCAGGAGTGTCTGTTACTGATATGCTTACATTGAGTCAGTCTTTGTGGCCTAATCAAGAAGCCCGTAGGCGACAAGCACTAGTGGGGCAGTCGATAAGAAAGGGGTATACCCTAAGTCAAGCTTTGCAGGCGAATCAGTTAGGCAATGATTTTTTGTGGGAATTAATTGAAATTGGAGAAGAAACAGGCGATATGACAGGGATGCTTAACCATGCGTATCGATATTATGAACGATTAGCAGAGACCTATAGTAGGCAATGTCAAAAGTTAATGGAGCCTATTTTATTATCTTTGATGGGCATTGGCGTTGGTATTTTAATTGTAGCTATTATGGTGCCTATGTTTTCGGCTGTTACCTCTGTGGGTAATGGCTAATAAGGATTGTAGATTTTACGTATTGAGAAAGTAGAGCGAGTAAAGGAGTTATTTATGAAAAAGCGAGTTGTATTAGTAGAAGAGACCATGTTATTAAGTGGAGAGAGAACGTATTTGAATGGGGGAAATAAAGGTAGTTATAAGTCTATTTTCGCACAGGGGCAGAGAATATGTGCTCGCCTATGGCAGGTTCTTGGTACTATATATGGTAAGAAAAAAGCTCAGATAAAAGAAGAGATAGAGAAGCTAGTAGCTAGGCGGCCCGGAAAGGAAGCCGGTTTCACTTTGGTGGAATTAATGGTAGTTGTTGCTGTTATAGCCATTTTAGCAGCTATTGCAATGCCACAATTTTTGTCAGCGGCCGATAAAGCCAAGGCAGCTAAGGTGAAGGCGGATACACAGACGATTGCTAACGCGGCTCAGTTGTATATGGTAGATACGACGTCTTCTACGGTACCGACAGTGGAAGAGTTATATAAGGCAGGGTATTTGTCTGAAGATGTAAAAACACCTAAGGGCGGTGATTACCTTATTTCTTCGGAAAGTAGTGGTGGCTCAGGCAATCATATTGTTGTAACGGCACCAGATATGCCACAAACAGAGGCTGAGTAGGCGTAGTTACTAAATAGATAGATGAGGATGGAAGGATTATGTCAGATGCTTTGGTTATTCTTAGTAGTATAGCAACCGGTTATATGTATAGTTTTATTAGTTGTTTGTTTATTCCAGATGCAGATATCTCCTTGCGAATCCGTTGGGGCACAGCTGGTATAGGCTGGTTATATGCTTTTACCTTAGCCTATGTAGGATCCTATACAGGTATAGTCTATGGATTATATATTTTATTTGGTTTGCTTCTTTTAGTAGGTGCTGTCATTGATAAGCAATATATGATTTTACCTGATCAGGGAGCAATCGCCCTAGTGCTTTTAGGTGCTATTCGGTTGTGGGTTATGGAGGCTTCGTATATAGAAGCAATAAGCATGAGTATCAGCCTTTTATGTATATTTGGGTTTATCGCTTGGAAATGGACGGGAGCTATGGGCTTAGGTGATTGTAAGTGGATGAGTGCCATGGCTTGGTGGTTTTCTGTAGAAACCATGTACATGGTTATCACACTGGCTTTTGTCTTAGGCAGTCTAGGCGGGCTTATATGTATGTACCGTACTCGACAAATAACTAATCATCAGCGTATTCCTTTTGGTCCTTATTTAGCTATGAGTGCTTATTGTGGTCTTATCTACCAATCGATAGTTGGTTAAGTAAGTGTATTAGTAGAGATAGACAGGAAATAGGTTGTAGGCTGGTATTCGTATATATGTGTTTATACAAGACTTAGTAGTCTATCAGAAAGGGGGGCAAGTTAGTATGCATGAGTTTATATAAGTATTTATGCAAAGGGCTCGAGAAGCCCTTAGACGTTTGGCAACCTTTTAAGGTTATTAGGAAAATGTTGATTTACAGTCCTAATTTCAAAATGGGCGTCCGAAGCTTTGGTAGTAATAGGCAGAGGTATATGGCTAGTAGAGAAAGGAAAGAAGAGCGTGGTTTCATATTAGCGGAATTAACCATGTATATAACAGTGGCTCTTTTAGTGATGAGTTTTGTTATTATTACATCGCAGCAACTATCTTTAGAGCGACATGTATTTGATACGTCAGCACGAACGTTTTATATGTCATTAAAGCGTTTGCAAACAGCAGCTCTACAAGGCTCTATCTATCCTTATGGAGATGAGCGAATTTATGTTGAGTCAGATAGGTATGAACATATTAATTATGGCCCTTATGAACGGAGAGCCTATCAGATTTTGCCTGAAGGCATTCATTTGACCGTGTTAGGTCATAAAACAAATTATATTGTATTTGATGATAAACGAGGTACGTCAGATCTGTTTCGGTGTCGACTTACAGATGATAAGCTAGGTATTTATCGGGAATATGTTTTTTCACAGCAAACGGGGCATATTCGTTGGTGGCAGTATGATAAAAATGGGTTACAAGAAAGTACGGAATAAAAAGAGAGGCCGAGAGGCTGGTTTTCTTTTATGGGATGCTTTGTGTGCTTTTATGGTCCTTTCTATAGGAATAGGTGGTTTGGCTCCCTTAGTTACGTCAACACTTAATCAAATGAGTCAGGCTAGAGAAAAGGATGCCTTATTAATGTACACGCGGTCTACTTTAGAATCTGTTAAGAGTCAGTGTCTAGAACAATTGAATACGACAGGCCATATTGAAGTGAATGGTTTGCGTGAACCTACTTTTCTACGTAAAAAAGAAAACCAAGTTATTACAATCAGCGTAGAGCCTAAGACAGTCGATGGTACGGTCGTTAATAAGGTAGAGGTTCAAGGTAGTGCTCGTAAAAATCAAGTGACTTTGTCTACCTATGTATGGCAAACTGTATAACGCTCTAAAGAGATGGGGACTTTTGATTGATGAGATAGGTTTTTAGTATATGAAATTGAGGATAATGAGTGTGTACTTATAACTATTTTATAAAACGAGGGTTAGCAGATTATAAGGAGCAAGTTAGAAAAAAGCTATATGAAATGAGACAAAAACAATTAGCAGCTGGTTTCTTGTTGGCGGAGGCCTTAATAGGTGCCAGCCTGATTCTTGTAGTCATTACCGTAACCATGGTATACACGGGACGTATGATGCAAATGGCAGAGCATATTGAATATGGCAATGAATTGGCTATGGATGCGCGTTTTATAAGAGCTTTTGTACGTGAACGCATACAAGGTACGACATCACCGTATGAGATAAATGATCGTTTTGTGTCTTATCTTGTTCCAAAGGCGGATTGGGGCTTTACCTTAGCTGGAGGGGAGGCTCGCTTGTATTTATCTAATATGTCGACACAGATTATTTCCTTACGTGGCTTAGGATTTAAGACAGGGCGGGTGAAGCTTCTTCATATAGATGATGAGCCTCTGCTTGAGCAAACGGGTGATGGCAGTTTACGTGTCCGTTTTCAAGAGGCCTATATGCCATCTGTCTTTAGTCAAGTCTATCCTTATGGATTGCATCCTGTCGAATTGGATATATGTACAGATTATTCTTTTTGGCGCATGGCAAAGAAAAAGGACGATCTATGAGACAGAAAGAAGCTGGTTTTACTACTTATATGGTTATGCTTTTAATGGCTGTTATATTCGTCACTTGGGGCGGCCTTATAGGACAGGTACATCAACAATTACAATCGGTACAGGATGAAGCTCTGTTAACTCAGTGCCAGTATGGTGCTGAACGCGGTATTAGCTGGTACTTATCTAGGGTTCAACAACAGGGTCAGCCTTGGTCGCCTAAACAAATAGTCACTAGGATTGATCCAGAAAATAATCAACTAGAATGGCGGATGACGTCTTATGTAGAGGCTGAACCAAACACTTATGAGCTTCGTATAGCTTGTTTGCATAAGATATATGGTTTATCGGTGACGCGTCTAGTCTCTTATAGGATGAGTGAAGTGGATGGTAAACGACATATTCAGGTTACAAATGTGAAACGATTAGAGTAAGTAGTGAAAAGAGAGGAATACAGATGAAAAGACAATGGTTAGGCCTTGTAGTGGGACAAGAGGGTCTATATGGGGTGCAATGCAGTAAGAGAAAAGAGTCTGTACAGGTGCAAAACGCTTATTATTGGCCAAGAAAGAATTCAATAGCTAAAGATTGCAAGGATTTTTTGCATCGGTATAGTTTAGAGGATACCTATTTATCTGTTGCTTATGAGGAAGAAGTGCCTATGACAGCTACGGTTATTCCTCATATGAAACCATGGGAAGTACGTGAAATGTTGCAGTGCCAGGTGGAGGACTTTTTTCCTCATGATACAGCAACGTATACTTATGATTTTTCAGTGACAGCTTTACCTGAACCAGAACTAGAAAATAAGAAAGAAGATTTATTGTTCCTTGTGTGTATGCGACGGGATGTCTTGAAAGAATTGACAAAAGGGTTGGAAAGTGGGGAAGGCCTGCTTAAATTTGTTAGTTTTTGGCCTAGTGTCTTGTATCATGATCCAGTTTATAAGGAAGGTGTTTACCTCGTTTGCTATGAAAGAGGGACTAGCTTATATATGTACGCATTAATGAAGGGCTTATGTTTGTGGCATACAGAGATAAGAGGAAGCAATCGGAATGAAGCGATACAAGAGGCTTTTAATGAAATTGAAACTATGTGTACGCACGTACGTAAGCCAGGTATTGAGGGCGTTCAGTATTGGAGCGTAGATGTAGGTCAAGAGGAGCCAGCTTGGTGGCAATTTTGGAAAGAGAAATATGGACAAGCTCAAGGTTTGTCCTTACAGGTGGCTAGTAAGGCCCAGTCTATTTGCCAATTAAATCAACTACAATGGCAGGTGGCTATACAATTAGCTTTGCAAGGTATGAATCGGTCTGATTATGTACACATCTATTAATTTTCTTTTGCCAGAGACAAGGTGGCGTAGGTGCTGGCATCAATATAAGAAGATTTGGCTTGGGTTAGGTATTGGTCTTTTTCTTGTCTATTTTGCTTTATCTAGTAGCGCTGTTTATGCAATTTATCATTATTGGCAGGTAGAAAAAGGGTATCAAACCTATATAGCAAGCTCATCCTATACAGAAGCGATAAAAGAGCAAAGGCAATACCAAATTTGGCTTAGGCAGGTGAAACAGGCTAGTAAAGTTCAGCAAGAGGAATGGCGGAAGTCCCGTCTTATGCTTACTTTATTAGATGTAGCAGGTGTGGATTTACAATTTACGTCCTTGTCTTTTACCCAATCGGGTTGGACTCTTAGTGGGCAGGGGCGAACCATAGAAGCCATACGGCAATTTACTAGTCGGGTGCGATCCCAGTTGTCGACGATGGAGGTTAGTGAGAAGCATGACAGCACTACAATGGCGGGAAAAGTGGCTCCTGCTGAGGGAATATCTTTTACCATGGAAGGTCGTTATAGAGAGTCATCCAAAGGCAATGAAAAGGGGAAGCATCGGTCTTAGTATATTTTTAAGTTCAATGATAATCTGGGTTGCTTTAATCGTCGTTTTTTGGACTAAAAGTCAAGCTATTACTGACCAATGGCAAACAGCTAAGCAAACAAGTCAGGTTATACAGGCCGTCGTAGAAGAACCTATGTATCAATCGATACAAGCCTGGCAGGAGGTGTTAGGCACACAAGATGAATTGCCTCAGCAAATCGAGCAGGTAGTGTCAGATTTTCCTGTTGTTTTATTGGGACAAGAAGTAGGTAAAGATAAAACGGTAACAGCTATGATACAAGGGTCGGTACAGGATTATTTGTCTATCTGTGCCCGCTTACAAGAGGAATATCCCTTGTTGTCTATTAACTTAAAGCAGGTGCAGAGGAAGGAGACTGGTGAGGTTATTACTTTTTCTTGTTCCTATCCTATAAATAAAAGAAAATTATAAGCTCTTTTGTTTTCAACCCTTTTTAGATATAGTACAATGAAAAGAGTACTATATCTACGTATTCGAAAGAATACAGAACGGAAGCGGAAGTAAACATGCAGAGAAATATTATTCTTATAGGAACTATGGGCAGTGGAAAAAGCCACTTGGGCCGTAATTTAGCTGATTCGAGGAATTGGCAGTTTGTTGATACGGACCGTTTATTAGAACAGCGTTACCAACTGCCTATTGCGATGATTTTTAAAAAATTAGGGGCCAGTGCCTTTAGACAGGCAGAACTAGATGTATTAAAAAAAGTAGCCTTATATCACGAGGCTGTCATTTCTGTCGGTGGTAACTTTCCTATTGAAATGAAAACCTTACGGCAATTGCGTAAATATTCAGTGATTATTGGTATTCGAGCTGCTGAATTTCGTATTGTAAAACGAGTCAATCGACGTATTGGTAAGCGGCCAACTATGGACTATTCTAATGTACCTGGTTTTGTACAACATATGATTCAGCGGTGGAATCCCATGTATCGTCGGTGTGACTATGTTATTGATACCACACATGGACGGACGGAAGATTTGATTGATCAGATTAATCAGCGTTTAGAAAAAGATGGCATTGTTTTTAAAAAGCGTAAAACCACCTTTCATAAAAGTTTCATGTGATTTATATATGCTCACTATTGAATAATTGACTATGATTAATAGAGTGTATTTTATTTTTTATATGCTCTGTATTATATGTTGTACATAGGGATAGAAAGTCATAGACAAAAGGTGACTAGTTTGTATATAAGGAGTTGTCAAACATGGGTGAGGGAAAGTTAGGTCATTTGCGACGCCTTTTAAAGCGTTATCGAGTGTGGATTATATTTATTGTTATTATTGCGATTGCTGGTGGTGTCTATGCCTTTACCTCTAAGGGGCAGGCTAAGGTAACACCTACGTATACAACTGGTGTTGTTAAGCGTGGAGATATAGCCAATGTCATTAGCGCCACAGGGACTATTAATCCGGTTCATTATGTAGATGTGTCAACCAACGTAGGTGGTAAGCTAGAAACTGTTGATGTAAAAGAAAATCAGCAGGTAACAGAAGGACAGGTTATAGCTACTATTGACCCACGACAGTTGCAGGCTACCGTGGATGATGCTAAGGCTAAGCTAGATAATACAAAACGAGATTTAGATCGTTACTCTCAATTATCTGAAGAAGGGGCTATTCCTAAACAGACTTATGATAACGCCTTAATGGCTTATCAACAGGCACAGGCTGCCTATGATAAGGCGGTAGCTAATCTAAGTGATACGACGATTACGGCACCTATGACAGGGACTATTATTGGGACTCCATTAAAGGCTGGACAGACAATTAGCACGGGGATTTCTACCCAGATGATTATTGCGACCATTGCTGATTTATCAGATTTGGAAATTTATTTGACTGTTGATGAGACGGATATTAGTCATGTAAAAGCAGGTGAACGAGTTACCTTTACGGTTGATGCTCATCCAGGTAAGACCTATACAGGTTATGTAACGCAAATTGCCAAAGGGACTAAGGGTAACTTAGGTACGACGAGTACTAGTGTTGTTTATTATACTGTACATGTATCGATTCCTAAGGCGGATGCGTCTCAATTTTTCCCTATGATGACAGCGCGAGCTAATATTTATGGACAAGAACAGCGTAATGTTTTAGTTGTTCCATTGGCTGCTGTACGTACTGACAAGCAAGGCGAATATGTGTATGTCATTAAGGATGGTAAGCCAGTACGGACGAGTGTAACAACAGGGACTACGGGCGATACCAATATTCAAATTGTAAAAGGCTTAACAGAAGGTCAAGAAATTGTTGTTAGTGGTGATGTAAGCCCTACAAGTGGAAGTAAAAGTGGCGGTGGCCGGATGCCAATCTAGTAGGAGCTAAGAGATAGCGATGGAAAAAGAAGTTATTGCATTAAAAGGAATCACCAAGACGTATATTAATGGCAAACTTAAAGTACCGGTTTTACATGGTATAGACTTAACCATTTATGAAGGACAGTTTACATCTATTATGGGGCCTTCTGGCTCTGGTAAGTCCACCTTCATGAATATATTGGGTTGCTTGGATCGACCGACTAGCGGTTCCTATATATTGGATGGACAGGAAGTAGCTAATTTAGATGATGATGAATTGGCTTATGTACGGAATAAACGGATTGGCTTTGTCTTTCAGAGTTTTAATTTATTGCCTAAATTGACTGCCCAAGAAAATGTAGAACTCCCTATGGTTTATGCAGGTATGGATAAAAAGAAACGCCGTGCACGGGCTGCTGAGCTGTTAACTGAGTTAGGGCTTGGTGAACGATTAGATCACTTGCCAGCGGAACTATCTGGTGGGCAAAGGCAGCGTGTAGCTATTGCACGGGCCTTAGCTAATGATCCGGCTATTATTATGGCGGATGAACCGACAGGTAATTTGGATTCTAAGGCTAGTGTGGATGTAATGCATATCTTTACAAACCTTTATAAGGAAGGTCGGACAATTATATTGGTTACTCATGAACCAGATATTGCTACCTATGCAGGGCGTAATGTAGTCTTAAAAGATGGCTACATAATAGAAGATAAGCAAAATCCACATATGGCTGGCTTAGTCGATGAAGGGGCTGTAAGGGAGCAAGAAAAGGTAGTAGCCGGTGAAGTAAAACCATCTAATAGTAAGCTGACTCATTCTGCGGATACGATAGAAGGGCGTAAGGATGATCTTACTAAGGTGGATAAGAAGCCGTCAGTTGATGACTTATATGACCAATTAGAAGAAGAGATAAAGCGAGGTGATGCACATGCTTAAAGAAGGCTTTTTGATGGCATGGGCATCCATTATCGCCAATAAGATGCGGTCCTTATTGACCATGTTAGGTATTATTATTGGGGTGGCCGCTGTGATTGCCCTTGTATCCGTAGGTTATGGCGTACGGCAGCAAGTATCAGATTCTATTTCTAGTCTAGGGAGTAATCTTTTGATGGTCTATCCTGGCGCTCCGCGGACGCCTGGTGTAAGGCCAGCCGCTGGTTCTGATAAGACCTTAAAGGTAGGTGATGCAAAAGCCATTGCTAAATTGCCTGACGTCAGCGCCGTTTCTCCTGTTGTTAGCAAGTCTTATGTAGTTGTTTATCAAAGTAAGAACTGGACGACCAATGTAGAAGGTGTCAGTCCTAGTTTTGCGGATATTAACAATTGGACCATTAAAGCTGGTCGCTTTATTACGGATTCATCAGTGGAGCGACGAGAACGAGTGGCTGTCATTGGGGCTACGGTGGCTAAGAATCTATTTGGCACAGAAGAACCGGTAGGGAAGGATATACGTATCAACAATGACCCCTATAAGATTATTGGTGTATTAAATGCTAAAGGGTCTGGTAGTTTTGGTAATGACCAAGATGATATTATATTCATCCCTTATACGACGGGGATGGAACGTTTGCTAGGTAAAGATTATTTAAATATGATTTATGTAAAAGCTGCCGATGGCATCAACTTAAATCAGGTACAAAGCGATATAGAAAACATCTTGCGTGTGCGACACGGTATAAAAGATTCATCAAAAGATGATTTTAATGTACGTAATATGCAGACGGTTATGCAGACTATGGAATCGACAACAGGCACCTTGACTATGTTCTTAGGTTCGGTAGCGGCCATTTCACTTATTGTTGGTGGGATTGGCATTATGAATATTATGCTCGTATCCGTTACCGAACGAACACGGGAAATTGGTATTCGTAAGGCTCTAGGTGCTACCTATAACACGATTATTATGCAGTTCCTTATTGAAGCGATTGTGATTAGCTTGTTTGGTGGTATTATCGGTATTATCTTAGGTGTAGGCATGGCGGAGGCTATTAGTCATTTTTCGTCAATGAAGACGGTGATTACATCAGGACCGATTCTCTTATCCTTTGGCTTCTCGATGGCTATTGGATTAATCTTTGGTATTTATCCAGCACAAAAGGCGGCGCGGCTCAATCCTATTGATGCCTTGCATTATGAATAGTGGTAGCTGATACAAGATAACTGAAATAGCTAAAATAGATAAGGCTGGTTGTAGGGGGGTACCTCTGTTAGAATAGCAATAAGTTACAATAGCAATAACTGGATTAGGTGCTCCATTTGCATTTCCTACTTAGTTATATAAAATAGAAAGAAGGCGTTTCTCTGATAACAGAGGAACGCCTTCTTTTGGTATTACGTATTTGTTTTTCTATTTTTGATTTACAAATTCATTCATAGCCTTAACTAAGGCTGTCATCCCCATACCACTGCGTTCAGCAGCCATGCCTAGGGTGGCTTTGCGAAGCATCATAATGGCCATTGGCGTTTTTAACATTTTAAACATAGAATTAATGGTTGGCATGTAAGCCTTTAAGCCGTCAAATTGAGAGAAAATTTCTTTTAACTTAGTATCAGCTGTTACCGTCATGGAACCAATTTGGTAGCTTTCATTACTGTTGGTAGCTGTGAGAGGTTCCTTAACTTGCTTAGTAGTTTTGCCAATTGTTGATGCGGTAGTATTGGTAGACGCATTTACAGAAGTGCTTGTCGTAGAGCCTTGGTTATCTTGCTTACGTTCATTATCCCAAGTTAATAGGGTACGGGATCCTTGGAGAGAACGAATATGAGTGCAGTCTTGCATCATTTCCAAGACACCACGGAAACGACCTTGTTCATCTCGAATGGCCGTGTACTTAATGTAGATGAAGGCTTCTGGCTTATTAATCCAAAATTCAGCCTCATCTTGTTCGCCACTACGGAATTTACTAATAATTTCTTCGACTAAGTGGACGCTGCGAGCTGGGTGGCAGTTCTGTACTTGGCGGCCAATTACATTGGCACTGCGAGGGAAGATGCGGTGCTCTGTATCGCTGTAGAATTTAACAAGTTCATTTTCATCCACATAGGATAAGTCGACAGGCATATGTTTAAAGAGTAAGTTAATTTGCTCTAAGGTTAATTTACCAGTCGCTACATCAAGCACATCAGTGTTTGATGATTTGTTAGATAGATGGTATTTAGCCAGTAAGTCTTGTAGGTCGTTAGCAAAATTTTGCGGGATAGAAGGGTCATCAGAAAGAGGTGTTGGTGCTTGTTCATTTCCATTATATAAGTCTGGCGGTGTAATTAGGGAGAATCCAATTTCATGGTCACCACGGCTCATGGTAATGAAATCAGCGTCGTTAATCATTTTATAGGAAGTAGGTAATAAGACTTCTCGTTCTTTACTGTCTAAGTCGCGCACGATATCTTCCATTTCGGCAAAAGCTTGCAAAAAGGCAGTTGGTGTATCATTTTCTAATTTGTCATAGGCTTTACGGATAGCGTCACGTGCCTTATCATCGAAGGTCCACATGATTTTGGTTGGTCGGTCAAAGCCATAGGTTTCAAGAACGGGATACAGTTGGTTTTGCTTGCGGGATAAGTGCGTACGCCATGTATTAAATTGGTCAAATAAGCCTAACCATTGATTTTTAATGAATTCTTTTTTGCTGAGAGCAAGCCCTTGATCTAATAATTTATCCATAGCATCAATTTCTAACGCATAGGCATGAAGCGGATGATTTGATGGATAATCGTAAGGGGTACGTACGAGGATGCCGTCAAATAGTTCTAGTAAGTCGCTCATACGGTCAGTAACTTCTTCGTCCGTGTACTTGCCCTTTAATTGCTGTTCACCATAGGCAAATTCATCAGGTGTACAGGTACCGATTTTTTCCTTTAATAATTGGTGTGCTTTTTCTAAGGAATAGGTACCATTAAGGTACTTGTCTTTGATATCTACCATGGTGGCAAGGCGTTCTTTGTCGGTAATGGATAAGGCTGTTTCTAAGTTCTTCATCTTAAGTCTCCTTCTTTCATTCATATAGAACATGCATAAGTATAGTTGTTGATAATTAATTAATTTTTAAAGCAAATTCTAAGCAAGCCTTGATACTTGTGTGGCCTAGCTTATTTGATTTGTCCTACTAGTTAATCATATAGTTTGCTAATGATTAGGATGATTAGTTGGTTTCTTCTACTTTTATAGCAAGTAGTAACTATGCTATTAGAATATAGTAAATGAAATTTATTTTCAGTAGCTAGGGCGACATAATTTTTATCTTATAAAATGAATTCTTTTATTTTATAAGGACATACATATGTCTATGTTCTTATATATAGTAGAGGCAGAAATAGAATTTCTTCTTAGAAGGAAGGCAATGGCAATTAGTAAATACCGATTTATGATTGCGTACAATAGATGCTGATAGTCTATGAATCTAGCGGTCGTATGGTGTCTTGCCTTATAAGGTAAGGAAAATGTCTCATTATTAAAAGAAGGAGTGTTTAACCTATGCGTATTGATTTAAGTCATGCAAAAAGATGCCAGAAAAAATTGAGGTCGTATTGGATAATGAAAGGAGCTTAGTAATTCAGATAAAGGCACGGACAGATCATAAGAAACGAGCTGAAATGAAACGACAGCAAGAAGAATTGCGTAAACGACAGGCTGAATTAAAGATACTAAGAGAACTTTTTGAAAAATATATTACGTATGATATGGAAGAGGTATAGTTATAAGAAGAGAAGAATCGATTCGGATGAAGGTAGTTGGCATTGGTGGTGCGGGCACTGGAGCAGCTCCCGTAGTTGCTCAATGTTATAAAGAGTTAGGTATATTGACTGTAGCCGTCGTGATTATGCCTTTCCCCTTTGAAGAAGGACAACGCCAGGCTGTTGCCAAGCAAGGCCTTAAGACCTTAACCAGTGAGGTTGATACGATTGTTGTAGTACAGAATAAGAATATTATAAAACTAGTTGAGCGACAGACGTCGTTAACAGATGCCTTTTATTGGTTCATCTCGGATTTTGGGGGATTAGGATTTATCCTTGTTAAGTATAATTGTAGCAGATAGATAAGGCCTCTTATGCATTCATGTGTAAGAGGTTTATTTATTGTGTATCTCTAGATAAATAAAGGAAGAGGTTGTTGTAATCTCTTGCAAATCTTCTAGCTTTCCCTTATACTTAAGAGGAAGTATTATTACTAGGTCATAAAAGGTGGTCATATGAGTCGGTTAAAGAAAGCAGAGCGTCAAGCACAACTACAAGATAAGTTGCATCAAACGCCCTTCGTGACTGATGATGAGTTGGCTGCCTTTTTTCATGTCAGTGTACCTACCATTCGTTTAGATCGGTTGGCCCTTGGTATTCCAGAAGTACGAGAACGTTTACGTCAGATGGCAGAGACAAATGAAGGTGATAGTCCTGTACATACAAATCATGGGGGACGTGGTATACTGATAGACATAAGTGCCGGACAGTCTGGTATTCTTTTCCTTAGAACGACGGAGGATATGCTGGATGTATCAGGCTATGTGGATCCTCAGTACTTGTATGGTGAGGCACATAATTTAGCTAAGCAAGTCATTGGCTTGCCGGCTGTTATGTCTGGCGTAGGTAATATTAAATATAAGAAGCCTGTACGAGCAGGTCATGAATTAGTGGCTAAGGCAGAAGTTGTCCGCCACAGAGGCGATAAGTTTTTTATATGGGTCTTTGTAACCGA
>SAMEA3663124__coassemble_408_pt1 | contig 14525 bp, 9 predicted proteins | sample SAMEA3663124__metabat2_low_PE_003 | metagenome-assembled genome bin SAMEA3663124 (sample SAMEA3663124) | pig gut metagenome | biome: pig gut; feature: pig-associated habitat; material: faeces | place: Denmark | collected 2012
CTCCATCGGCAATAATTGGAATATTGTGAGCTTGCCCAACCTTAGCACATTCATAAACAGCTGTAATTTGTGGTACACCAATACCAGCAATGATACGGGTCGTACAAATCGAACCTGGTCCAATCCCTACCTTAACGGCATCAGCACCAGCTTCAATTAAAGCTTCCGTTGCTGCGGCTGTCGCTACATTACCAGCAATAACTGGTGTATGTGGTACCGATTTCTTTAATTCTTTTAACGTACGAAGAACGCCAGCCGAATGACCATGCGCTGTATCAACCACCAAAACATCCACCTTAGCATCAACTAGAGCCTGCATGCGGTCATATAAATCCTTACTAACACCGACAGCGGCGCCAACGAGTAAACGCCCAGAACCATCTTTTGCCGAATTGGGATATTTTGTTGCTTTTTCAATATCCTTAATAGTAATTAAACCCTTCAAATTACCATTATCATCAACAAGAGGTAATTTTTCAATACGGTGTTTACGTAAAATTTCTTTCGCTTTTTCTAACGATGTTCCCACTGGTGCCGTAATCAAATTTTCTCGTGTCATTACTTGTTCAATCGGCTTAGATAAATCCGATTCAAAACGCATATCACGGTTAGTAATAATACCGACTAACTTGTCACCTTCCGTAATAGGTACACCTGAAATTGAATACTTTTTCATTAAGGCATCCGCATCAGCTAATAAATTCTTAGGACTCAAATAGATTGGATCTACAATAATTCCATGTTCCGACCGTTTTACCTTATCAACTTCATGAGCCTGTTCTTCAATAGACATATTCTTATGAATAATACCTAGGCCGCCTTGGCGAGCCATGGCAATGGCCATTCTGGATTCCGTAACTGTATCCATGCCAGAGGAAATCATAGGAATATTTAACTGAATATCACGAGTTAACTGGGTCTTTAAATCTACTTGGTAAGGCAGAACATCCGATGCTGCCGGTACTAATAATACATCATCAAATGTTAGTCCGCGTAAGCCAAATTTATCTTCTCTCATGTAAAGTGTCCTTTCTTTTAATTTTCCTATGATTATAATGATATCGACTCTATAGGAATCCTTAAAAGCACTTGGCTTATACCCTACTTATTATATATTACTACAACAAGTAGGTATATTACCAGTGCCAATATATCCCTATGTATGCGAAAGAGGTGCGCTGCTCAACGCACCTCTTTCTAATCACACGACCTTATTTGCGTTCAGAACGCATAATGCCGCCTTCCATGTAATTGTCCTTCTTCATGTCCACAAAGATAACCTTTACCGCATCTTTTGGTACATTTACAATATCCATAGCCGCCTTCGTAATGGCTTCCCCTAATTTTTTCTTTTGTTCCGTCGTACGACCTTCAATCAATTCCACATGAATCAATGGCATAATCCTTACCTCCTAGCAGCAAATAAAAAATAAGAATAAAAAAATATTTTGTTTATTATACTTCAAAAACGACGTTTTGTATATACTTTTTCACTAACTTATTAGCGAGTTTTATTAATTTTTGTAATTTATTAGTTTGTAAGGCAACAGTTACTCTTTCACACCGCACTAACAACTACTAAGCACTAAATCACGAAATGCTTCCATACCCTAAGCCCATCTATATTCATGGCTTTATATCACGAAGTACCTAATGTTTCCTACGAGCGACTTGCGGAGCGTTAGCGGAGAACGGAGTCTCGTAGGATCATTAGGCGTTTCCGTACTTTGCACATAATCGTCTCTATTACTCTATATCACGAATTGCAAGTTTCTCCCACCCCCTGCGTTCATTTAAGAAAAGTACTGTCTCCCGCAAGGAGCCTTACGATAGTACCAGCTCCGAGGGAGACAGTACTTTTCGCCTTATGCATAAAGTACCCGAACAAACGCCGCTCCAAAGCGATTCCTAAGCTCCCCTTCCATGGCCACCTTAGCCTCAGCTAAACCAACTCGCTTAATATATCGCTTAGCGTCCGCCCTAGCCTCTACCATCAAAGGCAAATCCTTAATAATATCAGCCACACGAAGGTCTGCCAGTCCATGCTGCATTGTTCCAAATAATTGTCCTGTCCCTCGTATGAGCAAATCTTCTTCAGCTAACTTAAATCCATCTTGCGTCGTCTCCATAATATGCAGGCGTTGCCTAGCTTCACTACCCTTACTATCACTTACTAAAATACAATAAGCTTGTGCCTGCCCACGACCAACACGGCCCCGTAACTGATGCAATTGAGATAAGCCAAAGCGTTCCGCTCCAACCACACACATAATCGTCGCATTCGGTACATTAACGCCTACCTCAATCACCGTTGTTGATACGAGGAGCTGAATGCGTCCCTCATGAAAGGCTGTCATAACCGCTTCTTTTTCCTGCGTCTTCATGCGCCCATGAACAAGACCTACCTCATACTGGTTCTTATACCGAACTTTCAATTTTTCATATAACTCTTCAGCCGCCGCCAAATCTAAAGTTTCTGATTCTTCTACCAAAGGGCACACCACATACACCTGATGGTGCTGTGCCATTTCCTTGGCAAAAAAAGTAAGCAAACGCTCTTCATAAGAAGAATCCACAGCATACGTCTTAACCGGCTTACGCCCAGGAGGCATCTCCTTAATTAAACTGATTTCTAAATCTCCATATACAGACAAAGTAACCGTCCGCGGAATAGGCGTCGCCGTCATAAGTAACACATGAGGACTAATCCCCTTTCTTTGTAATGATGCCCGTTGTTCCACACCAAAACGATGTTGTTCATCAATAACAACTAAACCTAACCGTTTAAAATCCACCATATCCTGTAATAAGGCATGAGTACCTATGACTATATCAATAGTGCCCTCTGCTAGTCCTTGATAAATAGCCTCCTTTTCCTTTTTCTTCGTAGAACCTACTAGCAAAACTACCTTTAAGCCTAAACCACCACATAGATCTTCAAAACTTTCTCTATGCTGCTTAGCTAAAATCTCAGTAGGCACCATCAAAGCCCCTTGATAGCCATTTTCGACAGCTTTTAATAAACTTAAAAAAGCCACTATCGTTTTACCTGACCCTACATCTCCTTGTAAAAGTCGCTGCATAGGTCGCTTTGCCTGCATATCTAAAGCAATCTCTTGATAAGCCTTTTCCTGATCACCTGTCAATTGAAAAGGAATTGACTGCAAAAATGCCTTAACTAAACGTCCATCCGCTTCCATTTGTGGTGCCTGTCCGCCTTGTTCCTGCGCCCTTAACAACAAGAGACCCGTTTGCATAATAAATAATTCTTCATAAGCCAGCTGCTGTCTAGCCTCTTCTTGCCGTTTGCTCGACGTAGGGAAGTGCATCTCCTTAACTGCCTCATAGCGAGATAAGGAGGATTTACGGCTTACTCCATCAGGTATAATTGAGGGTAACTCCGCATGTGCAGTCAACCAGTTGGCTACCGACTGGCGCACAACAAACTGACTAACTCCCTCTACCAAAGGATACACGGGCACAATCGATGGATGAATGACTTCCTCTTTAGCTAAAAAATCCACTTGCGGACTATTCATCTGCCACATACCATAGCCGCGTTCCACCTTGCCATAAGCAAAAACTCGTTGTCCCATGCGAAACTGAGCCTTTTTATGGCGCTGATTAAAAAATACTAACTTCAAGCGACCTAACCCATCACTAACCTGTACTTCTAATATCCAAAGTCGTAGGCGAGGTCTTTTTTCTGCCACATGTACAACTTGACCAACCACACTAAGCATTTGCCCAGCCTCTAACTGAGCTATTGGTACCACCTTAGACCGATCTTCATATTCCCTAGGGAAATAGGTCAACAAGGCCGACACAGAAGTAATCCCTAACTTATGCAACTGTCGTTCCCTACCAGGGCCTACACCCTTTATCGTCTGCAAAGCCTCTTCCATGTCGCGTCTTCACCTCATTCACTTCTGGCAAACTTAAGTCTATTTTATAATTTATTATTTTATACTATACATATGTACTATGTAAATATTATTTTCTACATCATTTACACTATGTCACGAAACGCCTAGTGTTTCTCGCTAGCAACTACACTAATCATAAATTCTAGAGAAATACTAAATTCCTGCATTTACTATATTCTTTACACTATCTCACGAAGCGCGCCTAGTTTTTCTCGCTAGCGACTACGCTAGTCAGGAGTTCTAGAGAAATACTAGGTGCTTCCGTGCTCTGTAATTACTATATCTTTTGCTCTATATCACGAAGCACCTAATATTTCTCGCTGGCGACTACGCTAGTCAGGAGCCTTAGAGAAATACTAGGTGCTTCCATACCCTGAAAAGAAGTATAAGATACCCCGCACCCTGCACTTATATGCTACTAAAATTTTATAAGACCACCCTATTGCACTCCCCTCTTCTTTATGATAGAATACATACGTTATGTAATATTATGCTTGGAGGTGGAAATATGGCAAACCTTTGTGAAGTATGTGGTAAATCCACAGCTAGCGGCATGAGTGTCAGTCACTCTCACATCCGCACGAAACGGACTTGGAAGCCTAACATCCAAAGAGTACGAGCAATTGTAGACGGTGAAACAAAAAAAGTTAACGTATGCACTCGTTGCCTTCGTTCTAATAAAATTACACGCGCGTAAATTTTATAAGTACATGTACTCTATGAAAAGAGCACTGTTGAATACCCATGGTATGATTCAACAGTGCTCTTTTTCTATACCTCTTTAAATACTTTTTCTATTATTACTTAAAAGCTATTACCTACTAGCCATTTATAACAACAATATAGCCCTATCCTTTTACACATCCCAAATACGGGGAATATAAATCTCTTTGAATAACTTTATTGCATACTGGTCTGTCAATCCCGCCACATAATCGACAATATCGGTCAAAGTAATAATGCGGTCATGTTGTACTTCATGACGGATTTCTTCTGGATGTGCTACATAATAGGTAAATAAATTTTTTACTACATGCATAGCCCGCGTCCGATCTGGTTCTAAGGCCTTAGACATATACACATGCGTAAACATAAACTGCCTAAAAGCATCCATTACCTCTTGCACCCGTCCTGACATTTGAATCGAAACTTGTCCCCAGGAAGCTTCTACCATATCCGTTACCATAGTAGTAATCATCTGTGACGGCGTCTGCCCCAACTCTTCAGCAATACCTCTGGGCAATTCATCTACTTGCAAAAGACCAGCCCGCTGAGCATCATCAAAATCATGACACAAATAGGCAATACGATCAGCCGTGCGGACAATCTGCCCTTCCAAAGTCACTGGGATATGTTGACCCGTATGTCCTAAAATACCATCACGCACTTCACGTGTTAAATTGAGACCTTGATGGTTCTTTTCCAAGACCTCTACCATACGAAGACTCTGTTCATTATGATTAAAATGGCCAACCAATTCACGTAAGGCATATTCTCCTACATGTCCAAAAGGCGTATGCCCTACATCATGACCCATAGCAATGGCCTCAACTAAATCTTCATTAAGGCATAAGGCTCTAGCAATCGTCCGTCCAATTTGTCCTACCTCTAAGGTATGCGTCATGCGTGTCCGATAATGATCTCCTGGTGCAATATAGACCTGGGTCTTATGCTTCAAACGACGAAAGCACTTACTATGCAAGATACGGTCTCGATCACGCTGAAAAGCGGTCCGCAAGGGATCCTCTCGCATGGGTTTATCCCTTTTAGCCTCTCGGCTTTTAGCTGCTAAGGGTGATAGTATTTGATATTCTCGTTCTTCAAAGCTCTCTCTTGGATTCATTATAATTGCCGTCCCCCTTCAGCAGCACGATTTCTCTCAATAATCTGCATAACAAACGAAGCCGTTTCCTCAATGGATTTATTCGTCACATCCAATACTGGACAATGAATGCGCCGCATAACTGTCTGTGCATACTGCAATTCTTCTTCAATGCGAGAAATCGTTGCGTAATTGGCATCTGTATCAAGTCCCATAGAACGAAGCCGTTCACTACGGATAAAATTCAATTTATAGGGATCAATAACAAGTCCCACAATCTTTTTGGGAGGAATTGCAAATAATTCCTCTGGTAAAGGTACTTCTGGTACTAAAGGCAAATTAGCAGCCTTTATTTTTTTATAGGCTAAGAACATAGATAAGGGGGTCTTACTCGTCCGAGACACACCGATAATAACAATATCGGCTTTTTCAAAGCCCTTTGGATTTTTTCCATCATCATATTTAACAGCAAATTCAATGGCTTCGACCTTTTTAAAATACTCCCTATCTAACTTATGAACCATACCAGCTGTTAAGCGTGGCTGCGTTGAAGCGACACTGCCAACAGCTGCTAACACAGGTCCCATAATATCTACAGCTGGAATCTTCCTTGCAGCCGCCTGATTATGTAAATAAGCCCGCAATTCTGGCGATACAATAGTATGACAAATAGCATGGCCTCCATCAGCCGCTTCTTGGATAACCCGATCAATTTGTTCCTTATTATTGATATAAGGTATGCGTACAATATCAATAATTTCCTTATCAAATTGGCTAGCTGTGGCTCTCGCGACAGATTCAGCGGTTTCCCCTAACGAATCTGAAATTGCAAAAATAATTTTTCCTGCCATACTAGCCTCCTATTGTAAACCAAATTCCAAGAATAACTTAGTAATTGTTGTTTTAGAAATGCGCCCCACAACCTTATACTTATGTTTTCCCGTCTTTTCTACCTCTTCAACAACGGGCAGGCAATCCACTTCATAGTCAACCATACGTTGTGCCGCCTGAATCACATGGTCATCTGGCGTACAACAAATAACCTTACTGGTCGGCGTCATAGCCATAGAAATTGGCATTTTCATAGGATCACTTTTACCTAAGGCTGACCGAAGCAAATCCTTACGTGATACGACACCTTGCAAGTAACCATCGTCAGACACCATAAGTGTCCCTACATCCTCTGTAAACATGGCTATGGTCGTATCATAGAGACTGGTCTTAGGTGTAACCCCTACTGGCCGGCCCATAACCTGTCGTACTGTATACTTACCAATTTCATCGGCTAAGGGATTAGATACGGACTTACCTACATAATAATAGCCCACTTTAGGACGCGCCTCTAAGACACCAATCATGGTTAAAATGGCCAAATCAGACCGTAAGGCAGAGCGGGTCACCTCTAATTTATCGGCAATAGTATGCCCTGTAATTGGCCCTTCATCTCTCACTATCTCTATAATTTTTTCCTGTCTACTGGTGAGCTCCATCGTGCGCTCCTTCCTTCGTTTTATTGCAAAACAGACGGCTGTTCTAACAGCCGTCTGTCATCACTACTCTTACTCTACCATTTTAAATTGTCTATTTCAACTCGTCCCCTGTGAGTTAACGCATCTAATAGGATTCGTTGTTCTATATGAGCTACCATTTTCTTCGTTCTTACCACAGCATCAGGGTTAACCGAAATGGAATCAATACCACTTTGTACTAAAAATTCACACAATTCAGGATAAACGCTCGGTGCCTGTCCACAAATCGATACAGTCTTTCCATCCTTGTGAGCCACTTCAATTAAATGGCGAATAGCCCGACGAACAGCTAAATTCCGTTCATCATAAATATGTTGTACCGTTTCATTATCGCGGTCACAACCTAAAATCAACATGGTCAAATCATTAGAACCTATAGAATAACCATCAACAAACTGATTAAACTGATCAGCTAAGATAATATTAGCTGGAATTTCCGCCATAAGCCAAATTTTAAAATCAGCCCCTCGTTTTAAGCCATTCTGAGCCATAATGCTCGTCACTTCTCGTGCTTCCTCTACCGTACGGCAGAAAGGAATCATTACTTGTAAATTCTTAAAACCAAATTCATTACGTACCTTTTTAATCGCCTGTAATTCTAATTGAAAAGCTGGTGCATACTTAGGATCATAATAACGAGAAGCCCCTCGCCAACCCAATAAGGCACTAGATTCATGGGGCTCAAATTCATCGCCACCCTTTAAATCTCTATATTCACTGGACTTAAAATCACTCAGGCGTACCACAACCTGACGCGGTGCTAAGGCTTCACAAACCTTACGCATGCCATCAGCAAGAGTATCTACCGCAAACTGACTACGTCCCGTTTTAATTAAATGTAAAGGATGTTCATGAATATAAGTCGTCCATATGAATTCTTCCCGCATAAGCCCGATACCATCACACGGAAGAAGGCCGTACTTCTTAGCTAGGTCAGGATCGCCCAAATTCATATAAATATTAGTCCCAGTTACGGGTACTGCTTCTTGTACCTGTACTGTCTGCGCTTCTTCTTTTTGCTTCACATCCTCAATGATACCTTCATAGATAATGCCATTAGTGGCATCAACGGTTATCATCTGTCCATCTTGAATGGTCTGCGTTGCTTCTTGACTGCGGCTCTTTGTACCAACCACACAAGGAATCCCTAATTCACGACTAACAATAGACGCATGACAGGTCATCCCGCCTGCATCTGTAACAATAGCTCGCGCCTTCTTCATAGCTGGCACCCAGTCCGGCGCTGTCATCGTCGTTACAAGAACTTCTCCTTCTTTAAAACTATTAATATCCTTTGGATCTCGAATGACGTGTGCCTTACCATAGTTTTTACCAGGGCTAGCTGGTAACCCCTTAACGACAATCTTCCGTTCACTCGTTACCTGGCCTTTTCCTTCATTCTCTTCTTGTTTTTTCTTATTTTTCTGAGACCAAACAGTTTCTGGACGTGCTTGTAAAATCCAAATCTTACCATTTCGTTCATCTACGCCCCATTCCATATCCATATAGCAGCCATAGTGCTTTTCAATCGCCTTAGCATAAGAAGCTAGTTCTAAAATCTGTTTATCAGAAATAACCTGCGCCTTCGCTTTTTCTTCTGGCACCTTAATTTCAACCGTATCTCCTTGTTCCTGACGAACAAGGGCGATATTCTTATCATTAATCATACGTTTAACGATAGTCATATCTTTTTTATTAACCGTAAAATTATCTGGCGTAACAATTCCGCCCACTACATATTCTCCAAGGCCATAGGAACCTTCAATTAAGATATTATCATCATTGCCAGTTACTAGATCTACCGTAAACATAACACCAGCTGCCTTGGAGTAAACCATCATTTGAATGGCTGCACTTAAGGCTACACTCATATGATCAAAACCTTGTTTTACTCGGTAATAAGTTGCGCGATCTGTAAAAGTTGACGCATAACATTCCTTTACCTTTTGAATAATTAAATCCGCACCACGTACATTTAAATAGGTGTCCTGCTGACCAGCAAAACTAGCATCTGGTAAATCTTCAGCAGTGGCACTAGAACGGACAGCAACGAAAGGATTCACCTCACCGGCCTTTTTCCCTAATTCTATATAGGCATTACGAATGGCTTCTGCCAATTCATCTGGCATAGGCGCCTGGCAAATCATTTCCCGAATCGATGCCGTGACCTGTCGAAGCAGCACTGAATTTTCCACATCATCAAGAGCATCTAAGGCAGTGCGAATCTTATCTTCTAGGCCTGTCTTTTGCATAAAATAGCGGTACCCATAAGCCGTTGTAGCAAAACCATAAGGTACAGGAACATTCGTTGATGATGTCATCTCACCTAAGGAAGACGATTTGCCACCAACCAAAGCCACGTCTTCTCGTTTTAATTCGTCAAACCATAGAACAAAAGCTTCTTCCCGTTTCATAATACCCTCCTAAAGTTTACTACACTATCCTTTAATTAGTGCATGCTACTTAATCTTTATAGGTATATAGTATACTCTATTCTAGTGACTGTCAACTCTATTTCTATACAATTTTAGTAAACTATCTGATTTTCTTATAACTTCTTGCATTTGTATTCAATACCAATACTAAAATCCGGCTGTATAAAAAGAGAGGTCATATACATCCCATTAAAGAGCCTTACAAAGTACTAACTCGCGAGGGATGTATATGACCTCTCTACAACACTATATTAACCTTTATCTTTTATAGTCCAACCCTCATTTAAGGATTTTGATTATCCCTGAGAGCGACTTGCGTCAGAACGGAGTCTCGAAGGGATAACCAAAATCCGCTCTATTTAATCTTAATAAATTTCCGTTTTCCTACCTGCAACACCATATCAGCAGCTAACTGCACTGTTTCTTCTTGGCACTTTTCTCCATTGATTTTAAAGGCTCCCGCCTTAATCGACCGACGCGCTTCACTATTACTCTTAGTTACCCCTGCATCTGTTAAGAGCTGTGGAATATAGATAGGCGCCGATAAATCGTCTACCTTATAATCTGGAATATCTATTGGCAAGGCCTTTTTTTGGAAAACGCGAATAAACTGTTCCTGTGCTTCCTTAGCCTTTTCTTCACCATGATATAAGCGAACAATCGTATAAGCCAAGCGCATCTTCGCATCACGCGGATGGATAGTCTGATTTTTTAAGCCTTCAGCTAAGGCTTCCTGTTCTTCAATTGGCACATCCGTTACCAACATATAGTAGCGCATCATTAATTCATCAGGTACAGACATAGCCTTACCATACATTTCAGTTGGCGCTTCATCAATACCGATATAATTGCCTAAGGACTTACTCATCTTCTGTACGCCATCAAGGCCTTCCAATAACGGCATAGTAATGATAGTCTGTGGTTTTTGTCCATACTCTTCTTGTAAATGACGCCCGACCAATAAATTAAAGGTCTGATCCGTTCCACCAAATTCCACATCCGCATGTAAGGCTACAGAATCATAGCCCTGCATTAAAGGATACATAAACTCATGAACCCCAATAGAACGACCTTCTGTAAAGCGTTTATGGAAATCATCCCGTTCTAACATACGGGCTACCGTATATTTACCAGCCAATTTTAATACATCAGCAAAAGATAACTTGCTTAGCCATTCACTATTATAACGAATCTGTGTCTTATTCGGATCCAAAATACGGAAAATCTGCTCCTTATAGGTAGCTGCATTTTTCACAACTGTCTCTTCATCAAGTGGTGGCCGTGTAACACTTTTACCAGTCGGATCCCCAATACGGGCTGTAAAATCCCCAATAACAATAACAATCTGATGGCCTAGATCTTGAAAAACTTTTAATTTTCTAAGAACCACTGTATGACCTAAATGAATATCTGGTGCTGTCGGGTCAAGACCTAATTTTACGATTAACGGCCTATCTTCCTTAACAGCCTTTGTTAATTTTTCTACAAACTCTTCCTTTGGAAGTAGTGTATCTACACCAAACTCCATAAGGCGTAATTGTTCTTGTACAGATTTCATACCTATCTCACCTTTATCTACTCGTATCATTCATTATTTTTAGAACTAGAACCACTCCGACTATGTCGTTTCGATGACTGTCCTTGGTCTGAAGATGCCGTATCATCACTAGACTTTTCTTGTGGCGCTACTGCATCCTGCTTTTTACTCTTATCTTTTTTGTCTGTGTCCTTACTGCTATCATCGGAGGACGAACTAGACGGTGCCTGTACATTCGATGGTTCATAGCTCTGCATACCATCTGGAACCGTAAAGTTAGCTACTGGCGTATCAGCCAAAGCGGCTGACATAAAGTCATGCCAAATCTGAGCTGGTACAGTACCACCAGTCAAACCATCTAGCGTATGCGTACCATAGTCATCACCCATCCAAACCGCACAAACAAGGTTTGGCGTATAACCAACAAACCAAGCGTCCTTAGAATCATCGGTTGTCCCCGTCTTACCAGCTGCTGGCCGGCCAATAGCTGCATTACCGCCAGTACCGTTGGTAATAACAGATTCTAACATACTGGTTAACATATAAGCGTATTTAGCATCGACAACGCGTTTTTCTTCCGTTGTGTTTTCTTCAATGACTTGGCCATTGCGATCTACAATCTTAGTAATAGCAATTGGATTAACTTTAACCCCACCATTATCAATCGCTGCATAAGCCACAGCCATATCAAGTGGTGTTACCCCATGGGTCAAACCACCAATAGCGGCTGCTAAGTTATCATCATTTGGTGTACCTTCCGTAACCAAAGTAGAAATACCTAGACTCTTAGCTAGATCAAGAATCTTATTCATACCCACTTTATCAGCCAATTCAACGGCTGGTACGTTAATGGAGTGAGCCAAAGCATACCGCAAAGTAACCGTACCTGAATAGTTTCGTTCATAGTTTTGTGGCTTCCAACCATTAAAATCAACTGGTTTATCATCGATAGTATCGTCTGGTGTCATACCATCTTCCAAAGCTGCTAAATATACAAACGGCTTAAAGGCTGACCCCGGCTGTCGTTCGGCTAAGACGGCCCGGTTAAAGGAATCATTACCACGGCCACCTACCATGGCTACAATATAGCCATTATGTGGATTAATAGCGACTAAAGCACCCTGTGGCTGTTCTAATCCCTTCTTATCCGTATACATATTTGGTAAATTCTGCATAGCCTTTACCGCTGCATCCTGGTCTTTCATATTTAAGGTGGTATAAATCTTCATACCATCCTTATAAATAGCATCATCACCGTATTTCTTAGAAACTTGGGCAATAATGTAATCCACGAAATAAGAGGCATTATTATCGGAATGTACACTTTCTGGTTTAGATACAAGGCCTAAATCAGCATTTTTTGCTTCATCCGCTGTACCTTGGGAAATATAACCATACTTAACCATCTGTCCCAACACTTCGGCCTGTCGTTTTTTACCAGCCGCTAAATTGTTAAATGGAGAGTAGTAGTTTGGACTCTGCGGTAACCCAGCCAACATAGCGCATTGCTGTAAATCTAAGTCTTTTACATCCTTACCAAAGTAAACATGAGCTGCTGCTTGCACCCCATAAGCACCTTGACCAAAGTAAATCTGATTGAGGTACATATCTAAGATTTCTTGTTTTGTATAATGCCGTTCGATTTCAATAGCTAGTAAAGCTTCCATAATCTTACGCTTTAGAGTTTGATCCTGCGTTAAGAAGGCATTACGAGCTAACTGCTGAGTAATAGTACTCCCGCCTTCGGCAATCCCTTCATGCATGATATTGGCCGCAATAGCCCGCAAGACCCCAATAGGATCAATCCCATGATGGGAATAAAAACGAGAATCTTCTGTTGCAATAAATGCATTTTGCAAGTTCTTAGGAATTTGTGACAAGGGCACAGGAATACGGTTTTCTGCGGAATGAACGGTCGTAATTAAATTACCATCCGCATCATAGATTTCCGACGAAGCCGCCGGCTGCACATTGGCTACATCCGGCAAGGAGGACATAGCCGCCCCTACATAGCCAAAAACTAAGCCGCCTAAGATTAATAATACAAATACAATGATAAGCCATATAGACCGTCGTCCGCCTGGTTTCTTAATATCAGGGCGCTGTGGTCGCCGAGGCCCTCCCGTACCCATAGAGCCATTATGCCCCACACGGATAGGACGTCTAGCTGGACGACCAGATCGCATACTACTCATAGCATTCTCCTTTTAGTCGATAGTTATCTGATACGCAAAAGGGTATCACTTTCGCTATTATATCACAAATCCACCTATAAATATACGATAGTCGCGCCTGCACCGCCTTCATTATAGCCAGCCATTTCATACCGTTTAACTACTGGCAATGAATCTAAATAACCTTGTATCCCAGCCCTTAGAGCACCTGTTCCCTTACCATGAACGATGCGAACTTGATTAATACCAGCTAATAAAGCCTGATCAATGAACTGCCCTACTAGCATGACCCCTTCATCAACGGTCTTACCAATAATATTAATTTCTGTCGTAGCTGCCTGCTGGCGCCGAATGGCGCCACCGCCAGCTCGTTTCCGTGGTTTAACTGGGCTCGTCTTCCTATCCTTATGCCGTAAAGCTCGCTCTTCATCAAGCGTTGCCCTAGCAATTTCTTTTAACTTTAAGGTCGCCGTTAAACCATTAACATCCACTTGTACCCGTTTCCCCTGTAAAGCAGTAATGGTACCTGTCGCCCTAAGAGATGGCACATAAACGGTTAAGCCGACTTTTAAATCTTTCTCTGTTAATCCCTGGCGTTCTTCACGAGTTCCTTCAGGAATAGCAATACTAGAAATTCCCTTACGAGCCTTTGCAATGGCTTGTTGTCGTTTTTCCTTATTTTTTTCAGAGAACTGCGCCTTCAAAGCCTTAATCACTTGTTCGCTTTCAATGCGGACAGAGCGTTTCATCGTTTCCGCTTGTTCTCTCGCTTTTTCCAAGATAGCCTGTTTTTTAGCACTCACTTCTTGTTTTTCTCGTTCTACCTTGTGCTTAGCTTTTTTCACATCCGCCAATTGATTGCGCAAACGCCGCTCCTTTTCCCCAACCTTACGCAGTTGTTCATTTAGTTCACTTAAGACGGCTTCCATATTTTCACTATGTTGCTCATCTCTATATGCCTTAGCCTGGGCGATGACTTCCTTAGGCAGGCCTAAGCGAGCAGCAATGCTAAGTGCATGACTGCTGCCAGCTACTCCAATATGCAAGCGATAGGTTGGTCGTAATGTCCGTTCATCAAACTCGACATGTCCATTTTCCACGC
>SAMEA3663124__coassemble_440_pt1 | contig 13821 bp, 11 predicted proteins | sample SAMEA3663124__metabat2_low_PE_003 | metagenome-assembled genome bin SAMEA3663124 (sample SAMEA3663124) | pig gut metagenome | biome: pig gut; feature: pig-associated habitat; material: faeces | place: Denmark | collected 2012
AGGTTATTAGTTATTTTTAATAATAATCTATATTCAGTTGATTAAACCAAGTCTTATTGATTACCTTTTAGGTTATCTTTTTGATAAACAGACTCAGCCGATGCCATGAGGGCCGCACTCCATCCTAGGAGCTGCCAAAATACAATAGAGACTTGATGACTAAATAAATCGTAATCAGTTATACCACTAATTAGAATACCTAGTAAAACAGCACTTATACCATATTTTACTAAAAAACTCGTCTTAGCTATCCGACTTCGCCAAGAAGCGATACCGTGACCAACAATGGCAGCAAAGTAAAAGAAAGCACCTGGTATACCGACTTCCGCCAGCATATTCAAATACATATTATGAGCATGAAATATAATAACGCCTGACGTCTGAATAAAATAGTTATATTTAGGATAGACAAACCAAAAAGCATCCCACCCAATACCAAATACAGGATGATCGGCAATCATATAGGTCGTACTGTCCCACAAGGCCCACCTAAGCAAGACGGACGTATCCTGTGTATCAAATAAGGACCATAACCTAGCAGCAACTTCTCCATGATAGAAAAATAACAAAACCGGCACAACTAACAAGGCCGGCAATACTCGTTTATCAACAAAGAAGCCCCAAAAGGCAACAACAGCAAAAAAGCTAAGCCAAATACCTCGAGAATAAGTCAAGACCATACACACCAAGAACAAAGCCGCCACCAATAGACCTAACAAGGCTTTCTTATTCTCATGAATACGCCATTTTTCTAGAACCATAACCCCTAAAAAGGATAAAATCATCAATAAATAAGCACCTAGCAGATTAGGATTCTGCAAGGTAGAAAACATACGTCGTTTCAAACCTGGGAACTGGGCTTCATCGACCCACACCGTCATATGTCCTAGCCCATGCATATGAAAGTATTGATAAAAACCAACTAAACAAACAAGACCAGCACTAGCAATAACCAGTCGGATAAACCACCGCTGATTGTCACTATCCCTCATATAGCGCCACATCAAAAAATAAACACTGCCATATAGGCCGACAGTATAGAACCAACTAGCAAAAGTATCCATAGGCCTAGGTGATAGCAAGACAGACACACAGCTCCATACCATAAAAGCCACGACCAGCCATTGCAAACGGCCAAAGCCCTTATACAAAAATCGATATAAAATACTATCAACTAAGCCAGCAATCAAACCGACAGCTAAACACGCATCACCTACGAATGGATTTAAAGGCATACAAAAAGCAACTAGCCATAGCATAATAACAATGAACCGGCTTAATCGTTTATGTGTCCGCCCTATACGTAATTCACTCATATCTACCCTTTACCTCTTTGGATACATTAATTAGCCTGCTTCTCCGCTAACCAAGCCTTAACTTGACCTAAAATATAAAGAGACCCGCATACAACAAGAACGGCCTCCTTATCCATCGTCTGCCAAGCCTTATCCATACCTGCCGCCACACTAGACGCCGCCTCTGCTTCTACAGGCATCATATGAGCTAACTTCTCAGGATTCATAGTGCGTGGTGTTGGTGCTGGCACGGTTATTACCTTATCCTTTGGTAAAACAACTTGCGCCACAATAGACGAAATATCCTTATCCGCTAAAATAGCCATCACCAACTGCTTAGGCCTATCCTTAAACACTTCCTCATAAGTCATATGAAAAGCTTCTGCTCCCGCCGCATTATGAGCCCCATCAAGGACAATCGTCCTTCCATCGATTTTAATGATTTCAAATCGTCCTGGCCAAGCTGTCATAGCCAACCCTTCCCGCATTGTTTCTTCTGAAATACGACTGTCTGACTGCATTAACAATCGGCAAGCCTTAGCGGCACAAGCCAAGTTAACTGCCTGATGACGACCCTGCAGACGTGTAAATAACATAGCATCTGGCTTGCCTTCTTCCTTAAAGGTAATCATTTGGCCCATAGTCGACGCGGAACGACTAGCTATAGAAAAATCTTTATCAAATACATAAAGCGGTGCCTTTTTTTTCTTAGCCGTCTTTTCAATAACAGCTAAGGCCGGCACTTGCGCTGCTGTTACGACAGGCACGCTAGACTTAATAATGCCCGCCTTTTGTTGGGCAATCTCTTGCACCGTATTACCACAATACTTCGTATGGTCTAAAGTCACATTCGTAATAACACTAACAAGAGGGGTAATAATATTAGTAGAATCTAACAAACCACCCATGCCCACTTCAATAACAGCATAATCAACACCTTGGTCTTTAAAATACAAGAAAGCGGCCGCTGTTAATATATCAAATTCAGTTGCCTCTATCTGTCCTTCTGCATTACGAGGTGCCGTTTCAGCAATCTTTCCTATATAGATACCAAAATCTTCCTGACTAATATCCACATCATTAATACGAATCCGTTCTGTATAGTCCATCAAATGAGGCGATGTATACCGCCCCACCTTACAACCACTCTGATAACAAACAGACGCAATATAGGCTGTAACCGAACCTTTTCCGTTTGTTCCCGTTACGTGAATTGTTTTATAATCTCGTTCCGGATGTCCTACCGCATCCAACAAGGCATTTACCCGTTCTAGACCAGGCTTTATACCAAAAGTTAATCGCTCACTTAAAAAACTTAGGGCCTCTTCGTATGTCATACTTCCTCCTACAAGGTCTTTAAAAAGGCTTCTCGTTCTATTAAAGATTCTTGTTTATGCTTGTAGTCTTCTAATTTCTTCTTTTCCTTTTCAACAACTGCTTCTGGTGCCTTAGCTAAGAAACCTTGATTGCCGAGCTTCTTTTCCAACCGAGCAATTTCTTTTTCTACTGTTGCCTGTTCTTTTGCTACACGAGCCCGTTCCTTGTCAGCATCAATTAGGTCTTTAAGTAGCAAGTATACTTCTAACCCATTAACGACAGCTACAGTTGCATTTTCTGGTTTTGGTGCATCTGCTGCTAATAAAGTAACTTTTTCAGCCCATCCTAATGTCTTAAAATAATCTTCATGGGCTTTTACTGCTTCACGTACGGAATCTGTCTTAGGTACAGCAATCACTTCTGACCGCTTACCTAATGGTACATTCATTTCAGCCCGCATATTACGAATTCCCTTAATAGCATCCATAATAACAACCATATTCGCTACTTGGTCAGCCTGCAAGTCATAATCCAAAGCACCTGGCCACTTAGCCACGGCAATGCTGTCACCTGTATGCGGTAGATGCTGCCAAATATGTTCAGTTACAAATGGCATAAATGGATGCAATAATTCCATCGTATGACGCAATATGGTAACCAATAAATATTGGGCTGTCTTACGGTCACGACCGCCTTCTTTATTATATAAACGTGGCTTGCTTAATTCGATATACCAGTCACAATAATAATTCCAAACAAAATCATAGACACTGGATGCAGCTTCCCCTAATTCAAACCGATCCAAGTTATTGGTAATAGAAGCTACCGTCTTATTATATCTATCAATAATCCATTGGTCAGCCAATGTTAAATCCGCTAAATCTGGCTTCCAATTTTCATCATAATCGTCATCTAAGTTCATTAAAACAAACTTAGCGGCGTTCCAAATCTTATTCGCAAAATTTCGATTGGCTTCTACCCGTTCCATATAAAAACGCATATCATTGCCTGGCGTATTCCCTGTCACCAAGGTAAAGCGAAGGGCATCGGCTCCGTACTGGTCAACCACTTCTAATGGATTAATCCCATTGCCTAAGGACTTGCTCATCTTACGACCTTGGCTATCACGTACTAAGCCATGAATAAATACATGCTTAAATGGAATTTCTTTCTTAAATTCTAGGGCCATAAATATCATACGAGCTACCCAGAAGAAAATAATATCGTAACCCGTAACAAGAACACTGGTTGGATACCACTGTTTTAACTCAGCCGTATCTTCTGGCCAACCCATGGTAGCAAAAGGCCATAAGCCAGAACTAAACCATGTATCAAGTACATCTGATTCCTGTTCTACCTTACCACCACAATGAGGGCAGCTGGTAATATCTTCCCTAGAAACGATGGTTTCACCACAATCCTTACAATACCAAGCTGGAATACGATGTCCCCACCATAATTGCCGAGAAATACACCAATCACGAATATTTTCTAACCAATTAATATAGGTCTTAGTAAAACGTTCGGGAACAAATTTTACCTTACCTTCTTTAACCACCTTCAAAGCTGGTTCCGCTAATGGCTTCATATCCACAAACCACTGGCGGGACACAAGTGGTTCTACGATAGTATGACAGCGAGAGCAATGCCCTACACTATGTTCATGGTCCTCAATCTTAACTAAAAGGCCTTCTGCCTTTAAAGTATCAACTACAGCTATACGCGCTTCTTCCCGCGTCTGTCCTTCAAAACGGCCAGCCTTATCATTCATCGTGCCATCTAAATTCATAACCACAATCGATTCTAAATGGTGGCGTTGACCCATTTCGAAATCATTTGGATCATGAGCTGGTGTAATCTTAACACAACCAGTACCAAAGGATGGATCTACATAACTATCAGAAATAACTGGAATTTCACGATTAACTAATGGCAATAATAATTTTTTACCAATCAAATGATTATAGCGTTCATCATCAGGGTTAACAGCTACCGCCACATCACCAAACATAGTTTCTGGACGCGTAGTAGCTACCGTTACATATTCATTATCTTCACCAATAACTGGATACTTAATATACCATAAATGACCAACTTCATTTTCATGTTCGACTTCAATATCACTTAAAGCCGTATGGCAACTAACACACCAGTTAGTAATTCTTTCGCCTCGATAGATAAGACCTTTTTCATATAAGCTGCAGAAAACTTCTCTAACTGCCTTATAATAGCCATCATCCAAAGTAAAACGTTCACGCTGCCAATCACAAGAAGCACCTAGGCTGCGAATCTGCTTAACAATGGTATTACCATATTCTTTTTTCCAATCCCATACCCGCTTAATAAATTCTTCACGGCCTAAGTCATAGCGACTCTTACCTTCTGTTGCTAGTAGATTTTTTTCTACCTTAACCTGTGTAGCAATCCCAGCATGGTCCGTCCCTGGCATCCAAAGAGTATTATAGCCTTGCATGCGTTTAAAACGGATTAAAATATCTTGTAAGGTATTATCTAAGGCATGCCCCATATGCAACTGGCCAGTTACATTTGGTGGTGGCAATACGATACTAAATGGCTTTTTTGTACTATCTGGGGCTTCATGAAAATAACCTTTCTCTTCCCAATAGCTATACCACTTTTTTTCTATTTCTGATGGATTATAGGCTGTTAACTCCGTTTTGTCCCGCATAGAATATCCTCCCTACAATTACTTTTTCATAAATTTAGCTACAATAAAGACGCTCACTTCATACAAAACAATCATTGGCATAGCAATCATTGTTTGTGAAAAAACATCTGGTGTTGGTGATACAATAGCACCAATAATAAAAGCTAACAAGAAAAAAATCTTACGCTGTTTTTTTAAAAAACGCGAATTAATAAGGCCGATTTGTGCTAAACCCATTAAAATTAAAGGCAATTCGAAAATAACACCAAACGGCAATAACATAGCAATAACAAAATCAATATATTGCCCAATAGAAAACAAGGGCTGTAAGCCACCAGTAGCAAAACCAATAAAGAATTTAATCGCTGCCGGCAAGACTAGAAAATAAGAAAATAAAACACCAATAAAGAATAAAACAATAGCTACCGGCAAAAACCAATTGGTTATATGCTTTTCGCGCTTTGTTAAGGCAGGGATAATAAAGGCCCAGCACTCATATAACCAAATTGGGGAAGACCCTATAATACCTGCCACTAAAGCCACCTTCATATAGGTAAAAAAAGCTTCTGTTGGCTTCATATAATAGAGTTTACCTGCGGGTTGTATTAAGAGCCGCATAAGATCATCTATAAAATAATAAGCTATGCTAAAGCCAATAATAATAGCAATAGCTGAAATGACAATCCGTTTACGCAACTCTGACAAATGAGAAACTAAAGACATATTCCCTCTAGCTTCATCCATCATTTTTTGTTCTGTTTCTGTATATTCTTCTTCCACTTCTGCCGGAGGATTCTGCAACTGAGCCATTCGTTCCTTATAGGCAATTACGCTATTCAACGAAGGCTTGCGTTTAGGATCATCAAAATCCTTGACCTGAAATGACTTCATGTCTATACCTTTCTTTGTGCTAAGGAATCAATACTATCATATAAATACGCTTTACCTGCAAAATCTGGTAAAGCATCTAGTGCATTGACTGCCTGCTCTCGATACGACGCTTCTAAAGCTAAAGTATTTGTGAGGCCCCCTTGACCGCGTACATAAGCAAGAAGCGTTTTTGTATCTTTTCCCTCTTTAATAGCCTGCAATTCGTCTTCTAGATAGGCCTCTGTATCATCAGACACAATAGACAAGAGAGGATACGTAAGAATACCTTCTTTTACATCCTTACCGACCGGCTTGCCCGTCGTCTCCGTTGATTCTCTATAATCCATAATATCATCAGTCACTTGAAAAGCCATACCTAGAGCATGTCCATACTGTTTAAGATAGGTTACCTTATCTGTATCCCAATGCCCAATAATACCACCTAATTCCATACAACCTTCTATAAAATCAGCGGTCTTCTTTTGTGTCTTACTAAGATAGCGATCTACCCCTTGGTGCAAGGAGAATACATCTTCCATTTGTAAAAACTCTCCCTCTACCAAAGAGGAGATAACATAGGAAAAAACTTTTAAACAAGCGACAGAGCCCACATCGGCCACAATATCAAAGGCCTTAGCAAACAAGTAATCGCCACTTAAAATGGCTACCTTATTGCCCTTAGAGCAATGAATGGCAGGTACCCCGCGGCGTAATTCAGCTTGATCTAAGACATCATCATGAATTAAGGTAGCTAAATGCAACATCTCTATGGCCGTTGCAATTTGTATCCGTTCCTTCTCCTCACTCTGGCCAGCCCGTGCAATAAGGAGGAATAAAGACGCCCGTAGCCGTTTACCACCAGCTGCTGATAAAGGACGAATCAATGCATTAAAATCCTCTGAACCCGTATGAAGCACATGATCTAACTGCGCTTCTACTTTCTTTAAGTCAGAGGCAATCTGCTGTTTGACTAATAAAGAACTTAATTTCATGCCTCTGCCTCCATAAGTATTGAATGAACACACGCTGTTAATACAGCTCTACCTTTATGTTTTAGGGAACTATAGGAAATTGTCGGACTAAGGCCTGGATACTGAGCTGTTAACTGCCGTAAATTCTTAGCCGCTTCGCTACTCTTTAACTTATCCATTTTTGTAGCCACAATCTGTAAGGGAATACCTGCCGATACTAGCCATTCATAAGCCTGTCTATCAATAGGCAAGTCGGGATGACGTCCATCAATTAAAAGGCACAATAAGCGCAAGCGCTTAGACTCTTCTACATATTGACGGATAAAACGTCCCCATTGATCACGGCTTCCCTTATTGGTCTTGGCAAAGCCATACCCAGGTAAATCTACTAAGTACCAATTTTTTCTTTTTTCCTCTTTGTTACTATCAATAAACTTAGAAGTAACCTTAAAAAAATTAATAGTCTGCGTTTTACCTGGTGTCCCGCTTACTAGGGCTAGCCCTCTATGATTACAAAGAGAATTGATTAAGGACGACTTGCCCACATTGGAACGACCTAAAAAAGCAATCTCTGGCCAATCTTCCTGAGGATACTGACTAGGCTTTACCGCCGAAGTTACATATTCTGCTTTTATAATCCGCCCTGCGTCTTTTAGTGTTTCTTCGTCGGGCTTTCGTCTTAATCTCTGTCTCTCATTCATTATACAAACGCCTTTGCCAACACATCATCCATAGTCTTTACCGGTGTAATAATCAAATCTTTTTTTACACTATCTGGTAGGTCCACAATATCCTTAACATTACCTTCAGGAATAAAAGCTTCTTTAACACCATACCGCAAGGCTGCCAAAAGTTTTTCTTTTAATCCACCAATAGGTAACACCTGGCCTCGAATTGTTACTTCACCGGTCATGGCTAAATCCGAACGAACCTTCTTATTTGTTAAGGCGGAAATCATAGCCAAGGTCATAGTTATCCCTGCCGAAGGCCCATCCTTTGGTGTCGCGCCTTCCGGAAAATGAACGTGAATATCTTTGTTTTTATAAAAATCCTTTGGCAATTTCAAATTCCGTGCATTATGGCGAATATAAGCCATAGCCGCCTGACCTGATTCCTGCATAACCTTACCTAAGCTGCCAGTCAAGATAAGTTTACCGGTTCCATCCATAGTGGTTGCTTCACAAGGAAGAGTTACACCACCTACTGAAGTCCAAGCCAAGCCACACACTAGGCCAACCTGTGGTTGTTTTTCCCGCTCTTCTTCTACAAAAATAGGCGTACCCAAATAATCAGGTAAATTCTTAACCGTTATCCTTGGCACTTTATCTGTCTTACCTTCTACCAAGGTATAAGCTAGCTTACGACATAATTTAGCTATCGTCTTTTCTAAGCCACGCACGCCTGCTTCCCGTGTATATTCAGAAATAATGCGCCGTAAAACGGCATCAGAAAATTTCACCTTATAGGCTTCTAAGCCATTTTTCTTAATTTGTTTAGGTGCTAAATATCGTTTAGCAATTTCTAGCTTTTCATCTTCCATATAGCTAGATAATTCAATAATTTCCATGCGGTCTCGCAAAGGTGCTGGAATATCACTACCTACATTAGCCGTTGTAATCCAAAACACATCAGAAAAATCAAAAGGTACTTCGATAAAATGATCTACGAAGGTTTTATTCTGTTCTGGATCTAATAACTCCAATAAAGCCGATGATGGATCACCCTTGTAATCAGAAGCTAACTTATCAATTTCATCTAATAAGAAAACCGGATTCTTAGTGCCTACATTACGCAGCCCTTGAATCATACGCCCTGGCAAGGCTCCAATATAGGTACGACGATGACCTCTAATTTCTGCCTCATCACGTACGCCACCTAGAGAGGCCCGTACAAATTTACGATTCATAGCCTTAGCAATGGATGTTGCTAGCGATGTCTTACCTACCCCTGGCGGTCCTACTAAGCAAAGAATGGAACCCCCTTGTGCCTGCGTTAACTTACGAACAGCCAAAAACTCAAGAATCCGTTCTTTAATCTTCTTAAGACCATAATGATCATGATCTAACACCTTAGCTGCTTTCGTAATATCTAATGAATCCGTCGATTCTTTAGTCCAAGGTAAACTTAAGACCCAATCAAGATAATTACGCAAAATTGTCGATTCCGGCATCATTTGTGGCATACGGCTATAGCGATCAATTTCTTTAGTAATTCGTGTATGCACCTCTTCAGGTACATGTAAGGCCTCTAACTGGGTACGTAACTCATTTGCTTCTTCATCAGGATCAACCTTATCCCCTAATTCTTCATGAATGGTCTTAATCTTTTCTCTTAAGAAGTACTCTTTTTGTTGCTTTTCCATTTGCTTACGAACACGGTTGTTAATGTTATTTTCTAAATCACTAATTTGTAGTTCTGTATTTAAAACACCAATAACCATGTTGAGACGCTGAGCTACATCCAGCTCTTCTAGTACACTCTGACGCATCTTCAATTCTGTCGGCATAATGGCCATAATGGAATCAGCCAATTCCGATGGATCCATAATGTTAACAATATGCTGTACTTCTTGTTCTTTGGCCCCTTTCGTTTCGTCTGCCCATTGCACAAATTTAGATTGAGCAAAACGACGATAGGCCTCCATTTCTACCTCTTCGTTATAAATAGACGGCTGTTCCTCTACGCTAACTCGATAGAAAGGTTCCGTTTCATCTACCTTAGTCACAGCAATACGTTCAATACCTTCTACCATTAAGCGTAAAATACCACCTGGCAAGCGCAACTTTTGTTTAATTTCAACGATAGTACCAACCTTACCTAAATCATCTATTGTTGGATTTTCTACGCTTTCATCCATCTGCGTAATTACTGTTAATAAACGGTCACTTTCCATAGCTGCTTCAACAGCTAGTATAGACCGGTCTCGACCAATATCCAAATGCGATGGCACACGTGGATAAATAACCGTGCCTCGCAAAGGTACCAAAGGTACTGCTTTATAGGTTTTACTCATAAAGCGTCCCTCCTATCTATCTAATTACAAAAAGAAACTCATTCAGCTTCCTAAATGAGTTTCTTTATCTTATCAATCTTCAATCCTACTCATTTTTGAGGATTGGCTCAGCCTTGCCAAGCACTGCCTCTCGAGTAATTTCACAAGACTTAACATCAGGCTCAGAAGGAATTTCAAACATAACATGCTTCATGACCTTCTCAATAATAGCACGCAAGCCACGTGCGCCTGTATTCCGTTTCATTGCTTCTTTTGCAATCTCTTTTAATGCGTCATCATCAAATGTTAAGGTTACATCATCTAATGACAACATTTTAGCATATTGTTTTGTTAAAGCATTTTTAGGTTCTGTCAAAATCCGAACAAAACCTTCTTCATCAAGTGGATCTAACGTTACCATAACTGGCAAACGTCCAATTAATTCGGGGATTAGACCAAATTTTTGTAAGTCTTCTGGTACCACTTCTTTTAAAATGCTCGCTATATCGCGTTCATCTTTCTTTTGAATATCAGCGCCAAAACCTAATGTCTTCTTAGCTGTACGACGAGTAATAACGCGGTCAATACCATCAAAAGCACCGCCACAAATAAATAGAATATTCGTCGTATCGATTTGAATCATTTCCTGGTTTGGATGTTTCCGTCCTCCCTGTGGTGGTACGGAAGCCACAGTTCCTTCTAATATCTTAAGTAAGGCCTGCTGCACCCCTTCGCCAGATACATCGCGTGTAATGGATGGATTTTCTGACTTTCTGGCAATCTTATCAATTTCATCAATATAGATAATACCTCGTTGAGCTTTTTCAATATCATAATCCGCCGACTGAATCAACTTCAACAAAATATTTTCTACATCTTCTCCAACATAACCAGCTTCTGTCAAACTTGTTGCATCAGCAATAGCAAAAGGAACTTCTAACATCCGAGCTAGTGTCTGAGCTAATAAAGTCTTACCACTACCCGTTGGCCCAATAAATAAGACATTCGCCTTCTGTAATTCTACATCATCTACCTGACAACCAGCCTGCAAACGCTTGTAATGATTATATACGGCCACAGCCAAGGTCATCTTGGCATCATCTTGACCAATAACATATTGGTCAAGATGTTCCTTGATTTCTTTTGGCGTCGGTAAATGTTCTAATTGAAAACCAGATTCAGCATCATCTTGACCAAATTCGTCCTCAATAATGCGATCACACACAGCTACACATTCATCACAAATGTATACATTAGGTCCTGCAATTAGTTTTCTTACTTCATCACCAGTACGCCCACAAAAACTACAGCGTATGGAAGACTTATCTTTATCTTCTGTACTCAACTTATGCCTCCTGCGACTGACCAATAGTCGGTAATGGTCTTGTTAATACTTCATCAATCAAGCCATAGTCTGCCGCTTCTTTAGCACTCATAAAATTATCCCGTTCCGTGTCTTGGCTAATCTTTTCAATCGATTGTCCACTACGTTCGGCCAAGATACCATTCAATTCTTCACGCATCCGTAAGATTTCACGTGCATGAATTTCAATTTCTGTGGCCTGTCCCTGTACACCACCTAAGGGTTGGTGAATCATAACACGAGCATGTGGCAAGGCATAGCGTTTGTCCTTAGCCCCAGATGTCAACAGAACAGCCCCCATACTAGCAGCGGAGCCTACACAAATGGTAGATACATCCGGCTTAATATACTGCATGGTATCATAAATAGCCATGCCAGCCGTAACAACCCCACCTGGGCTATTAATATATAAATGGATATCTTTATCAGGATCCTCCGCTTCCAAGAATAATAATTGAGCAATAATCAAATTAGCTACATCATCATTAATGGGACCACCTAAAAATACAATCCGGTCTTTTAATAAGCGGGAATAAATATCATAAGAACGTTCACCACGTCCACTTTGTTCTACTACTACTGGTACATACATAGCCATGAGCTCTCCTTTTTTCTATGTACCTATAGAAACAATTATTTTGTCTCTTCTTTAGCAGCATCCTTTGCAGCGTCTTTAGCACCTTTAGCATTAGAAATGATAATACCAGCTGCTTTTTTGCGAGCTACGGAGCTAGCTAACATAGATACACGACCTTCTTTAGAAATAATTTTCCAAACTTCTTTCGGATCTGCCCCAAAATTCTGAGCCATCGCATAAATTTCATAATTCATGTCTTCTGGCGTTACTTGTACTTTTTCAGCTTCAGCAACGGCATCCAAAACCAAGTCCGAACGAACATTAGCAGCAGCTGCTTTTCTATATTCTTCTTTTACTTGATCCAATGTCTTGTTGGAGAATTTCAAATAGTCATCAATTGTCAAATTGCGGCTTTCCATGTTCAAGGCTAATTCTTGAATCATCTGTTCTACGCGATTATCAATCATAACTTCTGGTACATCAACTTGAGCATTATCAACCGCTTTCTTTACGATAGCATCATTATAAGCGTTAATAGCTCTGTGTTGTGCATCTTCTTCCATTTTTTTGCGCAAATCTGCTTTTAGTTCAGCAATTGTATTATAAGAACTTGCTTCTTTAGCAAATTCATCATTTAATTCTGGTAATTCTTTACGTTTAATATCGTGAATAGTAACTTTAAATACAGCTTCTTTACCAGCTAAATCTTTTACGCCATATTCTTCTGGGAATGTTACTTTTACATCCACTTGATCGCCAGCCTTATGACCAACTAACTGATCTTCAAAGCCAGGGATAAAGTTGCCGGAACCAATCTGTAGTGGATAGGATTTACCTTCACCACCATTAAATGGTGTGCCATCAATAGTGCCAGCAAAATCGATAACAGCAAAGTCATCTTTTGCAAGTTCAGCACCTTCTTCAGCAACAACCATTTTAGCTTGTTGGTTCTGAATCATTTTTAATTGTTCTTCAATTTGTTCATCCGTAACAGTGGCATCCTGTTTTTCTGCATCAAGATCTTTGTAGTCACCTAACGTTACATCTGGGCGTTTTGTTAGTGTTGCTTTAAACACTAAATCTTTACCTTCTTCAAAAGTTACCCGTTCAATTTCTGGATCTGTAACTGGTACAATATTTTCCTGACGCAAAGCATCTGTATAGGCACGGCTAGCCAACTGTTCATAAGCTTCTTCTAATACAGCTTCTTTACCGAAATTCATTTCTACAATGCGACGAGGCGCTTTACCTTTACGGAAACCTGCGATATTGGTTGAAGAAGCAATCCGTTTAACGGCTGCCTTAATACCTTTTTCTACATCAGCTGCCGGCACTTCGATAGTTAATGTTACTTTATGCTGATCAACTGGATTTACTGTTACGTTCATGAAAACACGTCCTCCTTATAGGGATTTTAGTTCCCTGTCTATTTTGTCTTAATACTGCATTTTCTATAATATCATAGACTTGTCATGTATGCAATTCTTCTATTTGTGGTTAGCTTCCTTTTCTTCTTCCAGCTTATAATCATCGGCGATGGCTTTCATAATTTCACGACGATTTAAGACACCTTTTAATCGACCATCTTTATTAACAACAGGAATCGCCTTTAAATGTTTTTCCAACATAACCCTAACAGCTTCTGCTAAATCTGTATTTTCATAGCAAGTAATAACTTCCTTAGTCATTAGCTCAGCCACTGTCGTTGCTAACAATTTTTTAAAGTCTTTATTATCTGCTCTATCTTATTTTGATATGTGTTTATTGA
>SAMEA3663124__coassemble_442_pt1 | contig 13793 bp, 13 predicted proteins | sample SAMEA3663124__metabat2_low_PE_003 | metagenome-assembled genome bin SAMEA3663124 (sample SAMEA3663124) | pig gut metagenome | biome: pig gut; feature: pig-associated habitat; material: faeces | place: Denmark | collected 2012
TAAGGGCGGCTGTGGTTGTGGCTGTGATGGGTGTTCATCGTCGAAGAAAGTGAAACCTTCTTGCTGTAGTCCAGATGCGGGGCAGAAAGAGAGCCGAGAAGAAGATAAGTAGAAGCTGTGTAAATAGGGGGATTCCCTACATAAAGTAAGCTTGTAATTGTTTGAAGTTATAAGATACGAAGAAGTCGTATCAGTTGTTACGTATGAGAAAGGATGAATTTATTATGGTATTTAATATTAAGAAAGAAACAGTAAAAGATGCTAATGTATTCGCCGCTGGGTTGGCTTTAGGTACCTTAGGATTGCGCGTATTAACGAGTAAAGATGCGCGTAAAGTATATTCCCATGTAGTAGCAGCTGGTATGCGGGCTAAAGAAAGTGTTATGGGTACGGTTGATCGTGTACAGGCAAGTACAGACGATATTGTTGCGGAAGCAAAAGAAATCAACGCGGCTCGTGACGAAGCACTTTTTGATGACAAGACCTCGGCAGAAGGCAAATAATGTTACAATTTACCCTTATTCAACGCTTACGGTATCGCTTGCATATACGTTGTAGTGGTCGTAAATTTACAGAAGCACAGGCCGCCTATATTGAAGATTTGTTGCAGGCACATGAAGCCATTACAAAGGCTAAGTTTATTACACGGCTGGGTGATATTATTATCACTTTTAATGGTGATTTAGCGGCTGTGAAAGAGGCGGTTGAGGCCTTGCGGACTGTTGATTTGTCAGCAGCACCGGCCTTGCCTGATAATTCGCCACGTCTTGTAAATAAGCGATATCGTGAACAGATGATAGATAAGACCTTGTTATATTTAGGAAAACGCTTATTATTACCATTGCCTTTACGTGCAGCTTGGTCTTGGGCTAGCGCAGTTAAGTTTATAGGGCGGGCCGTTAAAGCTTTATGGCATCGTCAATTATCTGTCGAAGTATTAGATGGAACGGCTATTACCGTCTCTTTATTGCGTCAAGATGTATCGACAGCTGGTGCTGTTATGTATCTTTTAGGCGTTGGGGAAATTTTAGAAGAATGGACCTTGCGACGGTCTGTTCTTGATTTAGCCCAAAGTATGTCCTTACATGTAGATAAGGTATGGGTTAAGGAAGGACAAGCTGAAGTAAGTAAACCAGTTAGTCAAGTTGTGGCTGGTGACCATATTATTATTCGTCATGGTGATGTCATTCCTTTGGATGGTGTCGTTCTTGATGGCGTTGTTTTAGTTAATGAAAGCTCCATGACTGGTGAAGCAGAAGCGGTTCGCCGAGAAGAAGGCCAATCTGTTTATGCAGGGACTGTTGTAGAAGATGGGCAATGCACAGTGGAAGTTCGTGGTAATGCGCAATCATCTCGTTATGAACAGATTGTATCCATGATTGAAGATTCGGAACAGATGAAGTCAACTATGGAACAAAAGGCTTTCCGTATGGCCGATAAATTAGTACCTGTCAGCTTCTTAGGGACGATTGTTACTTATTTGTTGACGCGAAATACCTTAAAGGCTCTTTCCTTCTTAATGGTTGACTTTTCTTGTGCCTTGAAATTATCAACGCCACTAGCGGTTTTGTCGGCTATGGAAGAAGCGTCCAAACGAGGCATTACCGTTAAGGGCGGTAAGTTTATGGAACAAATCGCGATAGCAGATATGGTTGTTTTGGATAAGACGGGTACCTTAACAAAGGCCGAACCTGTTTTTGAAGATATCATTCCTTTTGATGGACGAGATAAGGATGAAATGCTAGCCTTAGCGGCTTGCTTAGAAGAGCATTTTCCTCATTCTATGGCTAAGGCCATTATTAAGGCAGCTGACGAAAAAGGCCTCTTGCATACGAAAGAAATGCATTCCAAGGTTGAGTATGTAGTGGCTCATGGCATTGCCTCTCGCGTTAATCGGTATCGCTGCCGTATTGGTAGTGCGCACTTTATCTTCGATGATAATAAGACTAAAATACCTGAAGGTGAACAAGATAAGTTTGATAACTTGCCGAATACGTCATCTCATATTTTCTTGGCTATTGGTGGTATTTTAGCAGCTGTGATTTGCATCAAAGACCCTATTCGTAAGGAAGCTAAGAGTGTAATTGCTGCCTTGCATGACTTAGGTGTAAAAAAAGTTGTTATGATGACTGGTGACAGTCGGCGTAATGCAGAACGCGTAGCTAAGCAATTAGGTATTGATGAGTTTCATGCAGAAGTCTTACCAGAAGATAAGGCCACTTATGTCAAAGAAGCAAAAGCTAAGGGCTATACAGTTATGATGGTAGGCGACGGCATTAATGACTCGCCAGCTTTATCGGAAGCCAATGTAGGTGTTGCCATGAATGAAGGGGCACCAATTGCTCAGGAAATTGCTAATGTTACCATATCGTCTGACCATTTACAGGCCTTAGTCGATTTGCGTAACATATCTATGCTTTTAATGCAGCGTATTAAGCATAACTTTAAAGGGATTGTTGGTGTCAATGGGTCTTTAGTGGCCTTAGGTGTTTTATCTATATTGCCACCGAGTTCAACAGCTTGGATTCATAATTTTTATACCCTAGCTGTTGGATTGCACAGTATGACGCCTTTGCTTCCCGTAAGAGAACAAGAAAAGTTTTTACAAGCTCCTCTAGTTAAGGCTTAGACAAAGTAAATAAAAACGGATGTACCTTATCCTAAAGGTAGGCGGGTTCCTGCTTTAGATAAGATATGTCCGTTTTTTCTAGTATTTTATAGGTGCCTATAGTAAAATAGAGAAGGTATTTTATTTATAGGGGGAAGTAGAATGAAGGTTCTCGTAGATATATTCCTACGTACGTTATATATGAGTTTATTTATTATTTTGATTCCACTAGGAGCTTATACTATACATAATGGGTCTAGTGCAACGGTGGCTCTTTTTAGTTATGTGGTTTTATCGGTAGGTATTCCGGTTTTGTATATGACATCTAAGATTAGTGGCTTTGGCCCTAAGGAACATCGAATTAATCGCTTTTTATACGTAGTTAGTTGGCTTATTGTTGAATTTGCTACCTACCATTCATTCTTTGCCGTGGATTTGAGTCTCTTGTGGACACTGCCTAATGTAGGCCGTGATATTATCTTTGTTCTTCTTATGTATGTGCAGGTCTTTTTCTCGGTTATATTAGCTTATATTCTTACTAGCATTAAAAGAGGTGTGTGTCGATGATTAGAGGCTTATTACGCAATATAGGCGCAACGGCCTTGTTGGCGGTTCCTATTACCCTCTTGGTAGGGTTAGGCAACTTAACCAATATATCGATTAATGTATTTGGCCTCTTAGTTTTAGTTTTGCCATATATTTATCGACTGAATAGCCGCCTTCGTCACTGGTTGGCTGCTATGCCTTGGCACAGTGGCTATTATTTTTATAGTTGGTTATGGTGGCAGCTCTTTTTCTTCTTTGGCAGTACGGCTATTCCTATTAATATTGGCGACGCTCATAATTGGTTGATTACTTTAATATGGGCTGTTGTATTGTTGGTTGTCACTTTAATTATTATTATTTGGGGTATGGCAGCTACTCTATTCTTTAAACGAGCTCATAAGCATGAATGGATAGATACCACGCTAGATATAAGTGCCTATGCCTTGCCCGTACCCTTGCTTTTGATTGGAAATATTTTGTATTTAAATGTAACAGATCCTATGGTGGCTCTGCGAATTAGTCGAGGCGTCTTTACTTTATTGACCTTATTAACCTACTTTGGCTTGTTTGAAAGTATTGTGGTTATGCTAGCCTATTTATATCCAAGGTCAGACAACTATCGCCGCATTCGGCTTTTACGTATATTGGTTACTGTTTTAGTTTGGTTCGCTATTAATGCACATATGCTTTTAGGTGGCTATATACCACAATGGGGTATGTACTTAATGGCGTTAGCTTTGCCTATGTTTCAGGCTAGTCCCCTTGTGTACATTACGCCAGCCGTATTTGAGTTTATCGTTTTTGGTATAGCGGTTGCTTGTGGTATGTGGGTTGAAAGACGGCTTATTACTTATAGTAAGCGTAGACAGGCCACTAAAAGATAAACTGCTAGTTAGTAGAATTATAAAATGCGTTAGATATAATGGGTATAAATAAATGAAAATAGAAACTAATACAAAGATAAAAAAGCCCAATAAGGAAATAATTTGTAGAAAATATAGAGATAAAAAGCAAGAGGTTAGTAATCCCTATAAGAGTTGGCGGCAACGCATTAGTCCTAGACAATATTTTATTTTTATTGTGCTTATACTTATTATTGCGGCCTTAAGTGTATTTGGCATTGGCTTTGTTGGGTGGAATTATATTCAATTATCCCTTTTGATTATTCCTGTATCCTTAGGCGCCTTCCTTGACCGCTATAAGATGGGGATAGCCTTGGCCTTAGTGATGGGATTGTATACGCTTATGTATGAAGTCTTTCAGAACTTTATTGCCATTAATTATATGAATTTTATTTTTAAAAATCCTATTGTGGCTATATTGCCAGAAGTAATAGGCGTAGCCATCTTGTCTTGGGTTTATAGTAAGCTAGGCATAGCCTATAAATGGCTTCGTATAATAGCTGCTGCCTTTTCGGGTATGGCTGTTTATGAGCTTTGTATCTTACTAGGTGCTTATGTGGTAGGCAGGCCCTTGTTCTTATCTTGGACGGGTCTTTCCATAAGTGATTTTTATAATATTCTTATTGGCGTAGGCCTTGTACAGTGGGGTGTGCTAAGTCTATTAGTAAGTCTTGTTTCTATACCTATTGTGTATGTGGTTGATTATAAGTGGCCTAAATCGTGATATATATAAGTGGTCTAAGTTATTAAATCGTGATGCATATAAGTGGTTTAAATTGTGATAACTAATTGATAAGGGTATTTATAATTATATAAGGAGAATAGAGACCAATTTACAGTGATTTGTAAGTTGGTTTTCTTGTATAGATAGGCGTTAAGTAAAAACAAGCGTGGTAGGAAAGAAAAGAGGAGGCTATGAAAGTGGACTTAAAGAGAAGAAATAGTAAATTACATTGGCTTTTTTATAGTTTCCTAAGCTTTATTTTTTTATTTACTTTAGTTTTGGCTAGTGGCTGCACCAGTCAGTCAAAGCCAACAGATGGTAAATTGCAGGTAGTCACTACAATTTATCCTGTTTATGATCTGGCTAAGGTTATTGGCGGAGATAAGGCGGATGTAACTATGCTGGTAGCACCAGGGGTGGAACCTCATGATTGGGAACCGACGGTGTCAAACTTAAAAGCTATTGGTAAGGCACAAGTTTTTTTGTATAATGGGGCGGGTATGGAGCCTGTACAGAAGCTTTTGACTAAAGATGTGTTGCGTCAGGCTTTGCCAGTAGATTTGTCTAAGTCGGTTGTGGTACGGCCAATGGAGGAAGAAGAAGTTAATCTTGAGGCTGATGATAGACACACAGCAGCTAATCATAAAGACAATCATGAGGCTGAACATGTTCATATGGATGATCCTCATATTTGGCTTGATCCGCTTAATGTAGAAAAAGAAGTTGATGCGGTAGTAGCGGCTTTTTCTAAAGAAGATCCAGCGAATGCTGCCTATTACGCAGAAAATGGTCGCAAGTATAAAGAACAATTACAGGCCTTAAATCAAGCTTATGTGGATTGGGCTAAAACCGTGAAAGATAAGAATTTAGTTGTTACCCATGAGGCCTTTGGTTATTTGGCAGCTCAATATGGATTTAAACAGGTAGGCATTATGGGTATATTTCCTGATACAGAACCTACACCGGATAAGATGGCTCGTATCGTCTCCTTTATTAAGAAGAATCATGTAAAAGCTATTTTTTCGGAAGCCTTGGTTAGTCCCAAGCTAGCTGATGCTATTGCTAAGGAGACGGGCGTTCATGTGTACCAGTTAAATACAGTGGAAGCCTTAAGTAAGGAAGACATGGCTCAGGGGGATACGTATTTAACTTTGATGCGACAGAATTTGAAGATTTTACAAGAGGCCTTGCATTAATGAGGCTTGTGGTGCTTGCTAAGATAGAAGCCTTGTTAAGAGTTAACTTTTTCTGATACTAGGTAGTTTTTTAGTTGGCTAAAGATGCGTCTTGACTGAAAGAAGACCTATATAAACGGTTGTCAGCTCTTCTGGTATATGCTAAAATGGATGAGAAGTGAAGGGTAAGGAGGAATACCGATGGCTAAACATATTCGTACGATTAATACAGAATCGTTACAGAAAACAGCGAAAACTGGTGGTTGTGGTGAATGCCAAACATCTTGTCAGTCCGCTTGTAAAACAAGTTGCACAGTAGGCAACCAAGTTTGCAAACAAAAATAAGTAGCGATACAGTTGAGGGGCTGTAACGGGGTTTGTATCCTGTTACAGCCTTTTTCATAATGGAGGAAGTATGTTGGAATTAAAGCCAATGATTCATACATTCAAAATGGATGATACGTATTATTGCTTGGATGTAAATAGTGGTATTATTCATGTCATTGATGAAGATACAGATAAAGTATTATCTGTTTATGATGGCACCAATCGGCAGGAAGCTTTGATTAAGTTAGCTGGCCAATTAGATAAGGTAGAAGCCATTGAAATTATGGATGAGGTAGATGAACTTATCCGGCAGGAAGTTTTATTCGCCCCTATGTCGCCAGATTTTAAACTGGTAGCGGAAGAGAAGCCGGTTGTTAAGGCCCTTTGTCTTAATATTGCTCATGACTGCAATTTGGCCTGTAAGTATTGCTTTGCCAGTCAAGGCGATTATGGCGGCGTCAAACGGGAACTTATGAGTTTTGATGTAGCTAAACGAGCTGTTGATTTTCTTATTCAAATGAGTGGTAATCGGCAACATTGTGAAATTGACTTCTTTGGCGGTGAACCGCTTTTGAACTGGGACGTAGTTAAGCAGACCGTTGCCTACATTGAAAAAGTCACTAAGGAAAATAATAAGATTTTCAAATTGACGATGACGACCAATGGCATGCTGTTAAGTCAAGATAAAATTGATTTTCTAAATGATCATAATATGAGTATGGTCTTGTCTATTGATGGACGGGAAGAAGTTCATAACCGGATGCGCCCGTCAGCTGGTGGCCAGGATACCTATAAGACGATTGCCCATAACCTACAGAATGCAGTAAAGCAGCGTGATGGCCGTGAATATTATGTGCGTGGTACTTATACACATAAGAATTTAGACTTTGTTAAAGACGTAGAAGCTATGTCAGCTCTTGGCTTTGAACATTTATCTATGGAACCCGTAGTTGGGGATGACAATGAATACGCCTTACGAGAAGAAGATTTACCAATCCTAGATAAAGAATACGAGAAATTAGCTCATTTGTATTTACAACGACAAAAAGAGGGCTGGGGTGAAAAGTTTAACTTCTTCCATTTCCGTATGGATTTGTATCGTGGCCCATGTATGGCTAAACGACTTCGTGGTTGTGGGTCTGGCCATGAATATATGGCAGTTGTACCGAATGGGGATATTTATCCATGCCATCAATTCGTTGGCAAAGAAGAATATATCTTAGGTAATGTTTATGATGGGTTAAAGAACTTTGACATACCGAAGGAATTTAGAGATACCCATGTGCTAACAAAGCCGGTTTGCGCTGAATGCTGGGCTAAGTTCTTTTGCTCTGGTGGTTGTCATGCTAATAATATTAATTATGGTGGCAGTTTGCAGCAGCCATATGAAATGGGCTGTCACTTACAAAAGAAGCGTATTGAATGCGCAATTATGATTCAAGCGGAATTGGATGAATGGAATCGGACGCATGAACGGAAGATTGATGCAGGGGTTCCACAATAGGAGGCAATCATGAGTCAATCTGACAAAAAGGACTTACGTCAGGGGATTCGTGTAACAGGCATTGTACAAGGGGTCGGTTTTCGGCCCCTTGTTTCTGTCTTAGCAGACAGGTATGAGTTAAGTGGTTTTGTCTATAATGATGCCCAAGGTGTTTATATAGAAGTGCAAGGGCCAGCAATGGAGTTAGCTCATTTTAGTCGTGACTTACAAGAAGGGGTACCACAAGGAGGGCGTATCGATTCTTGGAAGGTGAAAGACTTAGTTACAGTAGCTAATGAGACTACTTTTATTATTAAGGCGTCTCCTAATCAGAAGCAGGGACAAGTCTTTTTAAGTGCGGATACAGCGCCTTGTAAGGATTGCTTAAAGGAACTCTTAGATCCGCATAACCGACGGTATGGTTATGCATTTATTAATTGTACCCACTGTGGGCCTCGCTATACGTTAATCGAAGCCACTCCTTATGACCGAGCACGCACGTCTATGAAGGCCTTTCCTATGTGCCAACCTTGTCAGGCAGAGTATGATGACATTCATAGTCGGCGCTACCATGCAGAGCCTAATGCCTGCCCTGATTGTGGGCCACACTACTCCTTATATTCGCCCCAGCAGGAGCTCTTACTAGATAAAGAAGGGGAGGCTTTTGCAGAAGCGAGACGGCAGATTGCTAAGGGGCAGATTGTTGCCTTAAAGGGGATTGGCGGCTATCATTTAATCTGTGATGCTAGAAATGAAAAGGCAGTTCAGCGCTTGCGTAAGCGTAAGCACCGTCCCGATAAGCCCCTAGCTTTGATGGTTAAGTCTTTAGAGCTAGTGCGGCAAATCGCTCAAATTAGTCCTAAGGAGGAAGCTCTATTACAATCGCCTAAGCGGCCCATAGTTCTCTTGCCTTGGAAGATGGATAGTGTAGTGAAAGTCGCTAGAGAGGCCGTGGCACCTCAAAACCATCAAGTAGGCCTTATGCTTCCTTATGCACCTGTCCATTATGTGCTCTTACCAGAAGAGGCGGTGTGGGTTATGACGAGTGGTAACCCTAGTGGTTTTCCTGTGATTTATGAGGATGAAGAGGCTTTTAGAGAGCTGGCGTCTATTGCTGATGTTTTTTTGACACATAATCGGCGTATCGTATCACCTGTTGATGATTCAGTGACGGCTCTTGTTGAAGATAAGCCCTACTTGTATCGTCGTAGCCGTGGGTATGTACCTTTATCGATTGGTGTGCCTATAAAAGGTAAAAAAACTTGGCCTACCCTATTAGCCATGGGGGGCGATTTAAAGAATGCTTTTACGATGAATCGAGATAAACAGGTGCTTTTAGGTCCTCACATAGGCGATTTACAGAATCAAGCTATGAATGATATGCTGCGGCAAAGCATTCGGCGTTATCAAAACTTGTTTCAATTAAAGCCTAAGAAGGTTCTTGTAGATGCTCATCCCGCTTATTTTTCTAGTCAATTAGGAAGAGAATTAGCTAAGGCTTGGCAGGTGCCTTGTATAGAGGTGCAGCATCATCAGGCTCATGCAGCCAGTGTCATCGCTGAATATGGTCTTCAAGGCAAGGTCTTGGGCCTTGTTATGGATGGGACGGGTTATGGGCCAGATGGCACCATTTGGGGCAGTGAGTGGCTCTTATGCCAAGATGGTGACTATGAGCGGTTGGCACATTTATCTTATACCCCACTTCCTGGTGGAGAAGAGGCTGTCCGTCAACCATGGCGGCAGGCGGCCTACTATTTGCAAACTATCTATGGAGATACGTGGCCTGCGCCGTATGTAGCTTGGCGTAATACTTTGCCGAAGCAGGCTAATTTGCTTTTACAGGCCCTAGCACATGGTATGAAGTTTCCTTTAGCTTGTGGGGCTGGTCGCTTGTTTGATGCGGCTGGTTGCTTATTAGGCTTAGGGAATGTGCATAGTTTTGATGGGCAGGTGGCTATGGCGCTGGAAGAGCTGGCCTATGGAAGTCGAGGTGGGATTTGGCCGTATACCATTGAAGAGAATGAGTTGCCAGTTAGTGCCTTAATTAAACCTTTAATAGTAGGTCGAGTGAAGGGACTGTCGAGGGATTTTTTAGCCGCGTCTTTTCATCAAACCTTAGCCCGTATGCTGGCTGATAAAACGGTACAGTTGTGTCAGGTAAAGGGGATAAAGCAAGTTGTTTTAAGTGGAGGCGTTTTTCAAAACCGTCTGTTATTAGAAAGCCTAGTGTCTTTGCTTCGCATAAAGGATTTACAGGTCTATATACCTCATCAAGCACCCGTTAATGACGGTGGTCTAGCCTTGGGGCAGCTTTATATCGGTCAAATGAAATAAGAATTACTTGAAGTCTATCTTGAAAGAAGTCTTGAATTGGCGTACTATAAATTTGTTAGGTTAAAAGGCTTATGATTTATCTAAACTAGTTAACAAAATAAATTATAGTGGGTCTATGCATTCTATAAATCATAGGCTTTTTGTAATTGGTATTTATTAGATTTATTACTAAGAGGCCTTTTTATATAGTGATATATGAATTAAGAAATAGAAGGAGAATGGGCTATGTGTTTAGCTGTTCCTGCACAATTAGTAAAGGTAAATGGATATATTGGCACCATTGAACTTGGCGGAGTAAGACGAGATTGTAGTCTTATGTTAGTATCGGATGCAAAAGTTGGTGACTGGGTGCTAGTGCATGCAGGCTGTGCCGTACAAATTGTAGATGAAAATGAAGCGAAAGCTACGATAGATGCATTTCAGGAGCTAGAAGAACGTGAACAAGCTTACGATAGACGACAAAGCACAAGTTGCTAAAGAATTACTGAAGGAGATTCGAGACTTACATACTAAAGGAGAATCTCTTCGTTTTATGGAAGTGTGTGGCACGCATACGGTCGCTATTTTTAGGGAAGGCTTGCGCAGCCTTCTACCAGATGGTATTGAGCTGGTAAGTGGACCAGGCTGTCCTGTTTGTGTAACCGATCAAGTTTATATGGATAAGGCCTTGGCCTATGCCAAACGGGAGGATGTAGTGCTGGCTACTTTTGGCGATATGTTGAAGATCCCTGGTACGGAGGGAAACTTATGGGATGCTAAGACGGCCGGTGCTTCTATTGAAGTTATTTATAGTCCTTTTGAAGTCCTAGAGCTAGGCCGTAAGTATCCAGATAAGAAGATTGTTTTTTTAGCTATTGGTTTTGAAACGACTATAGCCGTTATTGCGGCTACTATAAAGGCGGTAGCACAAGAAGGGCTTACCAATGTCTTTTTCTTGGTATCACATAAATTGGTGCCACCCGCTTTGAAGGCTTTGCTTGATCAAAAAGAAGGCCAAATTGATGGTTTCTTATTACCTGGTCATGTGAGTGTTATTATTGGAGAAAAGCCCTATCAGTTTTTAGCTGATGACTATCATATGCCTGGCTGTATCGCTGGTTTTGATGGAATTGAGATTTTATCAGCTATTGTTGATTTGTTGCGACAGCGTAAGACACAGCATTTTTATGTAGGTAATCAATATAAGTCCGTCGTAGCGCCGAAAGGGAATCCGCAGGCTCTAGCCTTAATGGATGAATTATATGAACCTATTGATGATACATGGCGAGGGATTGGGACAATTCCTAAATCAGGGCTAGCTTTAAAAGGACCTTATGTACAATTTGATGTAGAAAAGCAAGTACCTCTAGGTCATATAGGGCCGACAATACCGCCTAAGGGGTGTCAATGTGGTCGTGTCTTGCAGGGCCTGATTCGACCAGACCAGTGTCCTTTATTTGGTAAAGCATGTACGGCGGACCATCCAGTGGGAGCTTGCATGGTATCCGTAGAAGGGGCCTGTGCAGCTTGGTATAAATATGGACGCAGTAGTGGAGGCCTTGTATGGGAGGAGTAAGGCAATGGAAGAGGTAATACGTTTAGTTCATGGTAATGGCGGTCGTTTTAGCCATGAGTTAATGGAAAAACATATTATGAAGCATTTTAGAAATGCTTTATTAGAGCCTTTGCATGATGGGGCTCAGTTTGCCGTTTCCGCTGGTCGTATGGCTTTTACTACAGATTCTTATGTGGTAACACCAGCTTTTTTCCCAGGTGGGAATATTGGTAAATTAGCTGTATGTGGCACGGTTAATGACCTAGCTATGAATGGGGCTGTACCTAAATACTTAAGCTGTGGTTTTATCTTAGAAGAAGGTCTCTCTATGGAGACGTTGGAAAAGGTTTTAACAACCATGGAGGTTATGGCTGATAAGGCAGGTGTATCCATTGTAACAGGTGATACCAAGGTCGTTGAACGCGGTGCCGTTGACGGTATTTATATTAATACGGCCGGTGTAGGCTTCATTCCAGACTCTGTTCATATTGCGCCGTCTCGGGTGGAAGCAGATATGGATATTATTTTATCCGGTTCTTTAGGTGACCATGCAGTGGCTGTTATGGGTACACGATTTGGCTTGACTTTGCCAGAATCGATACATACGGATTGTGCTCCTTTAAACCATATGGTGGGGGCGGTCCTAGCTAGAGAGGCAGAAAATGTTGCGTTTATGCGAGATCCTACACGTGGTGGATTGGCCACGGTTTTGCAAGAAATTGCGGACTCGGCGCAGGTGGGGATTTTAATTAAAGAAGAAACCCTGCCTGTCCATGAAGATGTGGCCTCTGTGTGCAGTATGTTAGGTTATGATCCACTCTATTTGGCTAATGAAGGAAAGGTTGTTTTCTTTGTGCGTAGGGAGGCAACAGCAGCTGTTTTGGATATTTTACATACTTTTGATGAAGGTAAAGAAGCCGTTTGTATTGGACATACCCTAGCTAAGAACCAAGGACGAGTAGGTCTAGAAACGGTCGTTGGTGGTATTCGTTTGTTAGATATGTTAGGTGAAGATCAAGTGCCAAGGATCTGTTAATAGATAGACTGGATAAAAAGGATGACTGAGGTCATCCTTTTTTATTTTCTCTTCATTTATGTATGCTACTGTGAGACTATTACTTTTATTTATCTAGCTATTTTAGTCGATTTTTGCTAAAATAATTATGTATATACAGTAGGAGGTTACGTCATGAAAAAGCAAATAGTAGCAGCTGCACTTATTGGAGCCTTAACACTATCCGCTGGTATTGGTACATCACAGGCCTTTAATTTAGGCAGTGTACTCGGTGGTGTTGTAAAAGTGGGAGGCATCGGTATCGTTGTTGATAAGTTTGGTGGTCAAATCGATAGTTTCTTAAATAAATTATTGAAACAAAATAATTTAAGTACGACTTATACGACAAAGGTAGTGCCTATTGTTAGTGTGGGCGGCAAGAATTATATTGGGGCTGCTCAGGTAACGGGACCAGAATCCGAAGTGTCACGTGTTAAGGCTGTTGCAGAAATTACAGGTAGCTTTAATGATTTGATTCAAGTTAAGGGGTTGGTGCCGGTAGATAGCGTTAACCCAGTAGGTGCTTCTCGTATTCAAGGGGTCGGTGTATCAGCGATTATAGATGTACGTATCTAGTTGATTTGAAGTGAATTACAGGGTTTTTGGAATATAGGTGTCTATGTAGTGATAGATTTATACAAGAGCTTGTTTAGTAAGCTAAGAAAATGAGATTAGCTTTAGAAATCGTAGAATCGAATGACGTAACTAAGCATAGATAAATAATGGAGGATTATATGAAGAAGGAATTACTGGCAGTAGCAGTGGCTCTTATGATGACAGGTAGTACTTGGGCTGCAACACCAGATACGGTGGTAGGTAAGACAGATGCCATGGAAACGGTTGTATATGGACAAGTTCAGCAAGGGGCTATTATTGACCGTGTTAATCAATTGGATGAAACGGTATATGGCACACAAGGCTCTGGTACCTTAAGTCAGAAAGTAGATTCTTTATATTCCTCTATTGAAGGTGGTTCTAATTCTAATAAAGCGACTATTTTACAGCGTTTAGATGTATTGGAATGGACCTATAATAATAAGGTTAATAATGGGTCCTTAATTAATCGTGTAGAACAATTAGAACGCAGTGTATATGGACGGGTAACG
>SAMEA3663124__coassemble_457_pt1 | contig 13415 bp, 14 predicted proteins | sample SAMEA3663124__metabat2_low_PE_003 | metagenome-assembled genome bin SAMEA3663124 (sample SAMEA3663124) | pig gut metagenome | biome: pig gut; feature: pig-associated habitat; material: faeces | place: Denmark | collected 2012
TATAAGGCCTTATCAAATACTGCCTTGATAAAGGCTTTTGTCTGATCGTACGTTTCACCTGGTTTTGCTTCATACTGCAAGTCCGTATCAAACCACATGCAAGGTACATAATTATATGGATGTGTCTTGTAGAGTTCTGCTGCTGTCGCATCGTCATGCCATGTTAAGGGAATATCTTTATACTTATGATTTTCTACATATAATTCTTCAATGGCCTTACGAGCATTCGCACAATACGGGCAGCCTTGCATATAAAAAGCTGTAATCGCTTTCATCATCTATCATCCTTTCTAAAACATTTAGGAACCACTACTAAACACAGTATAGCCTTTCCACTACACTGCTCTATAAGTATTATACACAGGCCTAGGTCCATCCCCTAGTGCTTTCGCAACGCTTATAATACCCCCTTGTATAGAGTCACCTTTTTCTGTGCTATAATAATCACATAGGGATATAATCCCAGAGATAATATATATTTAGGAGGTTCCTTACTATGGCAATCACAAAAGATATGAGCATTCTTGAAGTTGTTCAAACATACCCTGATACAGCTGACGTTTTCATTAGTTCTGGTATGGGCTGTCTTGGCTGTGCGGCTTCTCACTTTGAAAACATCGAACAAGGCGCTAGTGCCCACGGCATTAATGTTGACCAGCTTATTAAAGACTTAAACGCTGCCATCGACAAATAAAATTCACATTACAGACACTTGCTGTGAATAAATCTCTAAGTCGACGTCCTTTTCTGGGGCGTCGGCTTTTTTCATTATTTTTATAAAACTAGACCCTTAACTCCTTACCATTTTCACTTATTCATAAATTAACATGTATTTTTCAAGTACTAAGATATTAAAATATGTCGATTACCACTTGTTTTTTACTTATAAAAATTTTATTATAAGTTTATCAAATATCAAAATAAGCGAAAAAAGGAGGCTCTTTTATGTTAGCTCACGTAGCGCATTTCTTCAAAACGCAAGTTGTACTATCTGTCTCTGGGATTCTTGCTATTATCTCCTGCTTCATCGTACCACCTAATCCCAACTATGCATCCTATGTCGATTATCGCACCATTTTATTGTTATTTTCCTTTATGTGCGTTATCTCTGGCCTGCAAAGGCTAGGCAGTTTCGACAAATTAAGTTCTTACCTCTTATCCAAGGCCCGAACGGAAAAAGATATTGCCATCGTGCTTGTCGTTATGTGTTTTTTCCTAGCCATGTTTATAACCAACGACATTACCTTAATTACGCTGGTTCCACTAACCCTAATTATCTTTTCTTCTGGTAAAGCGCCCCTAACCAAGCGACGCATGCACCTACTCGTTATTACGCTCGTACTAGAATCCCTATCCGCCAACTTCGGTGGCATGATGATGCCTTTTGGCAGCCCACAGAATATCTATCTGTACTCCTTCTTTAACATGACCATGTTAACCTTCTTTACGACCATGTTACCCTTTGCTGTATCAGGTATTATCGTCTTACTATTTATTATACATTTTATTAAATACGATGACACCATTAGTCATGCCGACCAAACCTCTGACATAGCCATTAAAGAACCGATTTCTCATGGCTCAGAAAAATTAATCATCTTTATGTTTCTCTTTGCCCTAGCCATTGCCAGTGTCGCTCATGTCCTAGATTACCGCTTAGTTACACTAATTATTCTCGTTGCCACTATCCTTCTAGATTGGAAGGTACTAAAAAAAGTAAACTACGTCTTACTCTTTACCTTTATTTTCTTCTTTATCTTTGTCGGCAATATAGGCACACTACCTATTCTTGAAGATTCCCTTCGTGCTTACATAGACGGTCACGAAGTCTTACTATCCATCTTAACAAGTCAAGTAACTAGTAACGTACCAGCTTCCATTCTCCTATCTAAATTTACTAACTATGGTGAAGGTATCCTTATTGGTACTAACATCGGCGGCATGGGCACACTTATTGCCTCCATGGCCAGCCTCATTACCTACCAGCTGCTAGGTGCCAAATATCCTCATGCTAAATTGCCTTTCTTAAAATGGTTCTCCATTTATAACTTCGGTCTCTTGATTATTTACTTTGGATTTTATTTAGTCATTCGGTAATAACCACACTAATACTAATCTATAAGCAAAGCCTTATAATACTAATATTTCCAGTATTATAATCACCCATCATTTAGTAAACTACTCGTAATTAGACTACTCATGAGTAGTCTAATTACGAGTAGTTTATCTAATATTATCTATATACTAATAACAGCTTTATAAATGCTAAAAAGAGCACATACATAGACAATCCAAACTAAGTCTATGTATGTGCTCTTTTGTTCTACTAACCTCATATATCTAACTCTAATACAATAGGCGTATGATCCTGACGAGGCCCAGAATCCACCATGTCAGAGGCTATAATATCTTGCTTTATACGGTCTGATACAAGAAAATAATCAATCCGCCACCCCGAATTATTAATCTTACTTGTCTTAACCCGCTGAGCAAACCAAGAATATTTACCTTCAACGGCCCCATGTACTTGCCGGAATGTATCTACAAACCCTTTCGCAAGCAGATTAGTAAATCCTTCTCGTTCTTGATCGGTAAAACCGGCCGACATATGATTAGCTGCCGGATTGGCTAAATCAATTTCTTCATGCGCCACATTAAAATCGCCAGTAGCAATAACTGGTTTCGCCTTATCTAATTGGGCTAAATAATCAGCATAACATATATCCCAAGCTTGGCGATCAGCTAAGCGAGATAGACCATCACCAGCATTTGGTGTATACACGGTCGTGAAAAAGAACGTATCAAATTCAAGCGTGGTAATACGTCCTTCTTGGTCCATAGTTGATGGCGCCCCTATCTCTGGATGCGTCACTACTGGACTGTAATCTTTCTTATACAAAACCATAGTCCCTGCATAGCCCTTACGCGCCGGTTCATGCGAAGATACCCAGGCATAATCATAATCGGGGAAATAGGTAGCAAGTACTTCCTTATGTTTCTTAGATGGCCCACCTATAGGCAGTTTAGTCTCCTGTATAGCTATAACATCCGCATCCATACCTTGAATTGTAACAATCACATCACGAGACATCTGCGCCCGTGTCGACTCACTTGTTAAAGCTGCATTTAAAGAGTCAATATTCCAAGAAATAAATTTCATCATGTTTGACAGTTCCTATCTCAAATAAGTACACTAGAAAACTATGGCCTAAGTATATACTAAAACCATACAATGAACAACAGGTTTACCTCTATACTGTCACTCAATAAAAAATAGTTCAAATTTAAAAACATCATATTCTACAACTGTCCAACTCATACAGTACATAAAAAAGTATTGAGTCTTTCGATGAAATCAGATGAAATCAAATGATTATATTCAAAATGAAATAATATATCTCTTTATTCCTTTTACCGATCTATTAAAAACTCTTAATCAGATATAAAATTCCCACCATCCTTTTCTAAAAACAACCTACTTATGCAGTTACTGTTATTTTTTACTGCTACCTAAGCCATCTGTTTTAATATATCAATCGCCTTAGATCGACTCGAAAAATGATCTGTCATAACTACCATAATAACTGGCTGCCTCTTATCATAAATAATGCCGCCATCATCATAAAGTCCATCTAATTCGCCGGTCTTATGTGCAATAACAACACCCGGTAAGGCTGCCGGAAAACATTCTTTATCAGTTTGTCCCTTAAAATAAGAAAGCATAATCCCATCCAATTCAGGAGATACTAATTTATTATTATACAACCTAACAAAAAATGTCCCCAAATCTTTAACAGATGTATAATTTTCCCGCCCTTCCTGTACGGCAACATTATCCATCATTTTCCTAGCTAAATAAGTATCTGTATATCCATTTTCCTTACAGTATGCATTAATTGCATTCATACCTAGTAAATCAATCATCATATTAGTCGCTGTGTTATCACTTTCTGTGATCATTAATCGCATAATCGTATCTAGCGATAATTGTTTACCTGTAGGATAATCTTGCAAAACACCAGCACCACCTACTTTATCTGATGCTTTTAAAGAAACTGTTTGCTTTAGTGATAACGTTCCAGTTTTTACACGTTCCATGGCTGTAGCCAAGATGAAAACTTTGATCATACTCGCTGATCTCATAGGCTTCGAATGATATAAATATGCCTCATTAAATTGCTTAGGATATGCTACAAACACAGCATACTGTGTTCCCTGATCTTTTTTTGTTAAAGCCAAAATCTCCGCAGCTAAATTACTATTTACAGATTTATACGTCGTTAAACTATTCACCTGCTCTTTACGATTCTCTCCCATTACTGAGTTCGTCATTCCAAATACTAACTTGTTTTCTACTCCTACACAAGCCGCAAGCATAATAACAATACAAAGTAATAACGCCACCAACCATCCTTTCTTTCGCATGACTAAACTCCCATATAATTCAACTATTATTTATACGTTTGATTAAAACTAGCATTAGCGGAATCAAAAGCATACGAAGCTTGCGTACCATCTTTAAACCCTAACGAATAATCTCCACCATTAGAATTATCAACCATTCCTTTATATAACCCATGAATTCGATCAATTTCTAATTGAAAAAGATTAGCCAATGCTGCCCTTTCCGCTTCATTTCCTGAAAGCCGTTCTGTCCTTGCTTTTGCATTGCGTGCACGTTTTTCCAATACTACTGCCCGAGATTTTAATTCTGATGCATTTTGAAAAGAACTATGTGTTGTTAAGTAACCATTAATTGCACTCGCCGTTTCTCCAATTTGTGTATCAAGACTATCTTTCTCAGATATCAAACTAGCAAAATTCTCCTCCGAGCTTTCTATTGTAGATTCTGATGTCTTTTCAGTTGGTATCTACATATCTTTATTTATATCCGATTTCACAGTATGCGCAGTCGGCACATCTTCTGTGAATTCAGAAAAAGAACCTACTAGTCCTGCTGCACTAAAACAACCAGTCAAACCTGATAAAATCAATGCACCTACAATAAGTCCTATAGTCACAATACTCCCAGAAGTCGCTTTAGCTCCCACCACTTTTTCTTCTTCCTTCCTTACATCTACCGTATGCACCACTTCACCATATTCATTACTTCCTTCTTGACCTTTTTGACACAATAATACTAATAACCAAATAGACCCAACAAGAGGTATAAGAGGAAGAAATAAAAAACCAGCCGGTTTCTCCCACATCATGTAAGCGTCGTATAGAAATCGCAAGTGATGGAACAAATATAGCTAAACTATATAAACCTATGAACACATACATTACAATTAAAGCTGCAATACCACTTTTTGTAAGCATACCTATAAAAGCAACAAAACAAGAAAATGCTGTCAAAACAAACCACTGAAACAATGAAAAACGCCAATACTCACCACGAGTAGCCCGTCCCGAAAACTTTGCATATTGGTTACATAAACAATATAAAAAATTATCAATATACCCTAATGTATATTTTTCATCTTGATACGTATTCGTCAATGGTATTCGTATCATACCTGTCGGTGTAGCATTCGCTACTGCAGACTGACTTGCAGAAAGAGATGTTATAATTGCTGTACTAGGATTTACTCCATTTCCCACATTTTGTATTTTTTTACACCCTGTAAAGAACACCCACAATCAGAGCAAAATTGTGCCGTATCCGGCAACTGCTTTCCACAATTAGGACAAAACATATACTTCTCCTTTACTCACAAATTAATAAAACTTTTCAACCGCTATCACCAAAACATCCGTTATTAGAATACCATATATATCCCCCCTACAAGACAAAGTTATATCCTTTACAATTACACTTATCTATCAAAACACTCGTACCCGAACTCATACAAAAAAGGGAAGAGTTCTATCACTCTTCCCTTTTCACTAGTGTACAAACCGGCTAAGCTATCATTAATAAATTGTCAGCAACCACATAATAATAGGTACAACAATGACAAAGAGTGTCGACGTCGACACCACAATATCTGTCGCAAATTTCACATCACAATGATACTGGTCAGCCAATATAGGTAATACGGCAACCGCCGGTGTGGCCGCCTGAATAACTAACGTATGACTGAATAAAGAAACAAGATGCACACCCATACCCATCACCCCTGTCTTCATTAATAAAAAAAATAATGCTACAGTACTGCCTTTATTAATTGTTTGATAAACAATGTTATATATCCTTTTTAGATATGAGTATTTTATATATTTCTTAATAATACGAACTATTATTTAAATAGCCTTACAAAGAATACTCCTATAGGTGAATTAGCTTCGGATTCATTACATATCTATTTTACACATCCTTATTCTTCCTGGGAACGAGGTTCTAATGAACGTCATAATGGATTGCTTAGAAGGTTCATTTCTAAGGGAACTCCTATCTGTAGCGTACCAGACGGTTTAATTAAAAGAGCTATGCACCAATGTAACAACTTATCCCGTAAAATACTGGGGTATAAAACACCTTTAGAAGCTTTCTTAACGGAAGTTAGACCCTTACTGTAATTTATGGAAGTATAAAAGTGTTCAACTTCGATTTGCAATTTAGGAAATGAATTTACTCACACCAACCAGCATATTTTAAATTTTAGTTCTCATACATAACTTATGCCTGATTTTTATTCATCATAATGTGTAAAATCTCCCGATCTGTCTCTTGCATACCCTTAGAAGCAAGCTTACCTACATTCCGTAGACTTTCATCCGCACTATTCGCTACTAAACCATCTGTCCCTTTAACACGAATCCCCTGTAAAGCCAACATTACCGCTTTATACACAGCTGCTACAGCTGACGACACTTTCATAGCACAGCTATCAGCGGCTCCGTCGCAAACCATACCTGCCAAATCACCAGTCATGGACGCAATGGCAAATTCAATAGTATGTTCCTCTTTATTTTTATCTAACAACCAAGCCATACCTGCCGCAACACCCATGGCTGCCGTAACCGTTGCACAAAAAGCAGATAATTTAGGTAAAAATCCATGTGCATAAATAGCCATGAGCCCTGCCAAGGCTAATGCACGAATACGCTCTTCCTCTGTTACCTGTAAATAATCCGCTACTACCGTCACCGGAACGGATGCTACTATACCTTGATTACCCGAACCAGAATTTGTCATGGCCGGCAGCACCGCACCGCCCATGCGTGCATCAGATGCCGCCACTGTACGGATCATAATCTCCGTACCTAAGTCAGGTCCCAAAAAATTCTTCTCTCTCTGTTTGCTCATGGCATAACCAACACCAAGGCCATACTTTCCCGTTAATCCCGCTTTAGATAACGCCTTATTTAAAAGCTCAGCTTCTTTCATAAAACGAATATCATCTAATGGAACCGATTCTGCAAAATCTACGATTTCTTTAATACTAAGAGACTGTAAGAAAGTCTGTTTTTCTTCGTAATCTTTATTAACTTTTATACTTTTAGAAAAAACTTCTTCCCCGTCTTTTTCAATATAAACAATATTGTCATGACTATCTGTAATAATTGCTTTAGCTGAATGATGCCGGCTAAAGACTTCAGCTTCTGCATACAATACATGATCGGTAGCTTCATTAACAGCTACGCTTACATGCCCCGACTGAATTAATGTTTCTGCCGTACCGACTTGATCGGCTGTTAGCGTATGCAAGACTTGTAAGCCGGCCTTTTCATCACCGCCAATGGCCCCCACTGCAACAGCAATGACTAAACCGTATTTTCCTGTACCCGGCACCATAACCCCCATACCGTTTTTCATTAAATTAGCCGATACACGGGCATTAACTGATATAACAGGCTCCGTTAAATAACTTGCAGCCGTAGCAGCCGCTAAAGCCAGCGCAATCGGTTCTGTACAGCCGGTGGCAGGGATAATATCTGTTTTCATAATAGAAAGCATTTGTTTCCAACGTTGATTTTGTTTCATCATAATCCCTTCTCCTAATGAGCATCAAATTTTGAATTATCGTCTGCCCAATAACAATCACTTCGCACTGACTCTAAAAAGGTCAAGTAGTTTTACCGTCTCTGACACGGTGACTTCTGTAATTAACAAGTTATCTCCTATTAAATTTTATCACTTATTCCAAATGAATGTCGATAAACTTGTTTTGTATTATAACATAGCCTACCTACTGAAATAGTTTCCAAAGTTTACAAAAAAAGCAGACAGCTCATCTCAAACTATCCGCTTATTTACTGTGGTGTTCCAGTAGGGCTTCGAACCCCCGACCCACGGCTTAGAAGGAGCAAAACTATAATTTATACATTATATCAATTATTCTCTGTATATATTATCGTTATTAACATTCTTTGTTGTATATATTTTCTATATTTTCTTTGCTCTACTGCAACTCGAATTACATATTTACCTTTTTATAAATATCGCCTCTTAAACCAACAGCAAATACATAAACTAAGAGCTCATTATCTATAATTCGGAATACAGCTCTATAATCACCTATACGCAACCTAAAAATATCATCAAATCGCTTAGCGTGAAACTTCTTTATATCGTAAAACTGAATACTGTCTTTATCCGTTGTAATTTCATCAAAAGCCTTCAAGAATCGGACACCTATAGCTCTATGTTTCTTAACAAATTTTTCTGCATCCTTTGAATACTTAACCTTGTAAGAAGTCATCTAAGGTGATTTCCTTTCCAGCCAAATTATCAAAGTCTATATTCAAATTCTCAATCTCTTTTTGTTCTTCTCTATCTACATAAGAAGTCTTAGATTGCATATACGCCAAAAGACTTGCATCTTCATGTTTAGAAATTGCCTTCATAGCTGTTTCTCTTAAAAATTCAGAGAAAGATACTCCATTTCTTTTCGCATATTCATTGATTGCCTCATACACATCAACAGGTAAGGTTATATTCTTTCTAACTGTCGCCATAGTATCATCTCCTTTTATCTTTACTTTACATTATACACACTATACACACTCAGTCAATAAAAAACTGAATATCCTTATAACCCAATTATTTCAACCAAAAGAGGACAACACAAAAGTGTTGTCCTCTTTTGGTAAATGATACCGCCATCACCAAGAAGTTTTATAATCCATTAACAGTATATTTATTAGTCTATGATGTTTTTTACACATTTGAAATTAAATTATGTTATTTTAACTGATTACGACTCAAATTCTATCAAAAAACATTAAAAAAACCATTAGTAATAGATTTTTTAGCAACTTCAATTGATACGCCCGCTCGATTAAATATAGAAAAATATATCAAAAGCATAAGATATATATATATCTTTTCTCCTCCATTCCAATCCATTTTTTAATGAGCAGTGCTATGCCTCATTTTAGTGAATTGATTGACAAATTTATAAAACTCCTCATCAGAAAGTTTAGGTATCCAGGAATGGCTCTCAATAACACTATCTAATTCTTTCCTATATAGCTGATAAAGCCATTTTATCTGTTCTTTAAGAGACGGTTTATAATTTTTTACAAATGTGCTAATAATACTTTGAGCTTTGTTCTTCAATATATCCTCTGTCTCAACAGAATCAATAAAATCATTTATTTGCTTAGCTAAGTTTATAGATTCTGTTTTTAACTTATCAGCTATTTGCCTTTGCTCACCGTATTTATACTCGATTTCAATAGCAGAACAAATATCAATAATTTGAGTATATTTAATAGAGCTTCTACTTTTTACAGTATCAGACAAAAATAATAAACTAGGTGCTTTCTCAGTATTATTAAGTAACTTAAATAACAGAACTATCGCATCTCCTATATCATAGTATATAGTATGTATATAATTAGATAAAGTCCTTTTCTAACGATAACAAAAGACATATAACCATATACTTATATGTCTTTTATTATAAAATATTGCAAAAAACTATCAGTCATTGCTATAACTGATAGTTTTTTTGTTTTTAATAATGTATTATTTACTTCTTAAATATTGTTAATGGCCGCCCATAAATCAACATGATGAGATGCTTCTTTTTCTGACTGATCTGTTACAATTTTATCGGCAATTATATCAATTTTAGAACCATATACGTCTCGATAATCCTTAATATTCTTTTTATCTTCATTATTCACACGAACACGTTCAATTTTATGACGGTCATTATCATTACCTGCAACACGATCGACACGGAAACGGTCTTCCTTACTTACCTTTTCAAGCTCTGGTGCAAATTCATTCATAGCACGTTGCATATTTGCATCTATAATCGCACCATTTTGTAAAGCACGGTAAATAATAGCGGCAAATTCATAACGAGTCATAGGCGCATTTCCTTTAAATGTACCGTCTGGATAACCCTCTAATAAACCTTTATCAGCTAATGTTTTAACATAGTTATAGGCCCAGTGTTCTGTTGGAACATCAGAGAATGTTACATTACGATTACCTGCTTGTAAATTACGAACAGCTTGTTTCAATTCTTTATTTTCATGAACTAATAACGAAACTGTAGTTTTAAGATCTTCCACTTCTTTAGCAATCGCAACACGGGAATTAGAAATACTATTTTTTTGCCCCAATTTAAAACTTACCCCAGCATTCACCATATTCTCGCCATTTCCCATAGAACCAGCTACAGAAAACATAGTATCTTCATTAGGACGGTAATAAGCCCCTACAGCCATTGCATTGGCACCAGAATAATTACCATAACCAGCAGCAAAATTCCATTTATCGTCTGGATCAAAATCTAATGGATGTAAAGCGGCTAGTGCAGCAGCTCCTGCACCCACTTTATTAACCTTATTATCTAATGTATTAATCCTATGACCTAGTTGATTAAGTTCAGGTTTAACAACTTCTTTAGCAATGTCACCAATCATACCTTGACCTTCAGAAGTCAGGTTATCTAAATTAGTATTTGCTTTATTATCAAGTTTTTTATTGATGTTATCTGTATTTTTATTAATAACATCTGCTACATCACCAACTGTAGCAAAAGACTGATTGAGAGTTGCATTTGTATCAGGAGTAGCAATGACTGTATTTGTATTATCTAATGCTAATTTACCACGTGTTACTGATAAAGCATAATCTGTTTGCTTATAGGCTTCATTAGGTTTAGGTTTTATCTGAATCGTTCCATCAAGAGAGGATACCGTTGTCAGCTGATCTACCGTCACTGCATCATGCCCATTAATACCATACCCCACATTAACGAGACGATTATATCCTTCACTCGCATAAGCTATATTCTAACCATCTTTATCACCTGCTTTATGGCCAAAAGAAATAGTATGAGTAAAATCATCATTATTAACAGAATCATTACCAATAGCAACCGAGTTAATTCCTCTCGCAACACCGCCACCAATAGCGGTTGCATTCATACCGATTGCAGAAGTTTTTGTACCGCCTAATGCAATCCCCCCCCGTTCCTGTAGCAAGATTACCTGTACCACCTATGGCAACAGAGTTGTTTCCAGATGATGTATTCTCAGTACCACCTGCCGCCAAAGACCATAGCCCACTAGCTGTATTAGTATAACCACCAATCACTGTTGCTTGCTGAGCCGTCACTTGACCATTAGCACCCCCGACAGCAACACCCCAAGCAGCACTTTTAGTAAGCGTATTATTTATACCACCTAAAATAGCCCCATTCTGAGCACCATCCTCTATCGTATTACTACCGCCAGCATAAATGCCAGAGAAAGTAGCAGATGTTAAATTACCTTGCCCGCCATATATGCCAGCTCTAATGCCTACAGATTGGTTATTTTGTCCACCACCAACAACACTATTTATTCCTGGAGCATAATTCATATGCCCTCCAACAATGACACTGTAATCCCCCATTGTAGGATTAGCCCTTGATTCATTAGAATTTCGCCTATACGAACCTGTACCATCTGAAAGTCTTGCATTATGAAAACTACCACCAATTACAGTAACATCTCGGCCATCAAGATAAACACTACCACTATTAATACCAACAGCATCGACAGCATTAGGGCCATAGGGACCATACTGTGATGAAGTACCATTTATCATTTGATTACTAGCTGATACGGAACCTAGAAACAGAATCGAAGTTCCTAAAGACGATAAAATAATTTTATTCAACAATACTTTTTTCATACAAATTTACCTCCATACATACAAATTTACCTCCATAAAAATGTGACCAACCAGGATAGGCATTTTTCTTTTAATTCATATTTTTTAAAGTTCATTATATATATATATGTGTGTGTCAAGTATTTTTATAGATTTTTTACATTTAATATAGCTAAATTTCATCTGGAATGTTATAGTTTTAGCTGACCGGTTGTTTACAAGAGGACATTATGAAGATGGGGGTGCGTGGATTTAAATCATGATATAATTTCCGTTCGCCGAACCATCCAAACAGCTAGCAAAGAACAATCCTTCCAGGACACTAAAACCAAAACCTCTCGCCGTAGTATCCCCATCACAAAAGACTTATGCCAAGAACTAATCACGTATAAAGAATTCCAAAGTAATTATGCTAAAACATTAGGCGATAAATGGACTGATACACATGTTGTAATTATCTCTGGTACATTTGGTAAAATTCTATCCACTAGTAACTTTAAATCAAGATACTTTATCCCTATATTAAAGCAATTAACCCTAGAGCACATTACCTTTCACAATCTTCGTCATACCCATGCAACCCTAAATAAATCCTAAAATCGTACAAGAACGACTCGGTCATTCGACTATTACCCTAACATTAGACACCTATTCACATCTAATTCCAGATAGACAAAAAGAAGCCGTTAATGCTTTAGATAATTTAGGAATTTGAAAAGAGGAGTTAGCTGCGTTTAGGCACTAACTCCTCTTTTAATTATTCTTAATCCAATTTTCTATACTTTTATTTACGGTATCTTCTATCTCAATAAGGACTAAACTACCGAAAAAACTACCGAAATTCATACAAAAAGCGGATAGCTCATCTCGAACTATCCGCTTTTTTACTATGGTGATCCAGGAGGGATAGCGGTAAGCTTAGTACTCTAGGAGCCTTGTGACGCAGAGTACTTAGCGTGAGCATCCCTCCCCTACACAAAAAGGATACTACTAAAGTAGCATCCTAACTTAATTGGTGATCCAGGAGGGATTCGAACCCCCGACCCACGGCTTAGAAGGCCGTTGCTCTATCCAACTGAGCTACTGGACCATATGTAATTATTTTTGTTTTTATGGTAATATGAAATTATGAGTAATCAGCAGGCGTCTAATTACTCATAATTTCCTCCATATAAAAAAATGGAGCGGGTGAAGGGAATCGAACCCTCGTGACCAGCTTGGAAGGCTGGGGCTCTACCATTGAGCTACACCCGCAGTATGGTCGGAGCAGCAGGACTTGAACCTGCGACCCCCTGGTCCCAAGCCAGGTGCGCTACCAAACTGCGCTATGCCCCGATGTATAAAATTA
>SAMEA3663124__coassemble_540_pt1 | contig 12028 bp, 7 predicted proteins | sample SAMEA3663124__metabat2_low_PE_003 | metagenome-assembled genome bin SAMEA3663124 (sample SAMEA3663124) | pig gut metagenome | biome: pig gut; feature: pig-associated habitat; material: faeces | place: Denmark | collected 2012
GCAAGCCTTACAAGAAGAAAAATTGCAAGTGATTAGCAGTGAATCTATTTGGCAGACTAAAAAAGATGCTCTTAAACGGTTAGAACGCCAAGGTAATCAGACAAAACAGGCTTTAAGGCTAGCCTTGGATAGGCAAAAAGAATTAGATAGCCAGTGGGCTTCTTATAAAGATATAAAAGAAGAAGAGCCAGTAGAGGCACTTCAGCTCTTAGAAGAATTAGAGGTCTTGCAGGCAGACCAGCAAAAGGCGTATGAAGAGCTTACACAATTTGCTATGGAAGAAGAACGGCTGAAGGAACGCTTACAAGGTCATCAGCAGGATTGCTCAGAACGACAGTCTCGTAAGCAAGAGGAGATAAAAGAAGTCGATCGTTTGAAAGAAGAGAAAAAAGAGCAAGAGGAACGCTTACAGGTGCTATTACCAGCACAGCTACGGACCTTAGAAGAGCGATTGAAGGGCTTAAGGGATGGTGGCTCTGGCAGTGAGCGACAAGACTTGGAAGCGCGAGTAAAACAGCAGGAAAGCGCCTTGCAGGTTATGGAGGAAGAAGATAAACAGCTGGGTGATCGCTATCGGTTGGTACAGAAGCGTTTAGTATCTATGCAGAATCAATTGGCTAATTATAAGTTTCGCGGAGAACAGGCGCAGAAAGACTTATCCCAAATTGGTTATACTTTGGAAGAAGGGCAGGCCTTGCAGCCTCAAGGCGGCGTAGCTGATTGGAAAACAGCCCAAGCGTCTTTAAAGGTACAAATTGAACAATTAGGTGCGGTTAACCCAGAAGCGCCAGCTGAATGGGAGGAAGCTAAAAATCGCTACAGTTTCTATGAAACGCAGCGAGATGACTTAGATAAGGCTAAGGAGCAACTGGAAACGGTTATTGCCGAAATTGATAAGGCCATGTCTAGTCGTTTGTTAGATGTACTTGATGTTGTAGGACGACGTTTCCAAGAGATTTTCCAAGATTTATTTGGTGGCGGCAGTGCACAGATTGCCATAACCGGTGATGATGATAGTATATTAACAGGGGGCATTGATTTTTACATACAGCCACCTGGGAAGAAACGTCAGCAGTTAACGCTTTTGTCTGGTGGGGAACGAGCCTTGACGGTTATTGCCTTGCTGTTTGCCTTCTTGGATTATCGGCCGGCTCCTTTCTGTGTGCTTGATGAAGTAGATGCAGCCTTGGACGAGGCCAATGTAGAACGCTTTAGCCGCTACTTGGGGCATATAGATAAGACGCAATTTATTGTTGTATCTCATAGAAAAAAGACCATGGAATCAGCTAAGGTATTGCAAGGGGTTACCATGGTAGAACGAGGTGTATCTCGTTTATTGACGGTATCCTTTGATGAATGGGAGGAATAAATATGGGAATGAGTTTCTTTAATCGTATAAAAAAAGGCTTAGAAAAGACACGCAAGTCTTTTGTAAAAAGTGTAGAAACCGTTGTTATTGGTTATGCACAAATTGATGATGAATTTCTTGATGATTTAGAAGCCGTTATGTTAACAGGCGACTTAGGTGTTAAGACAACAGATTACTTAATGAAGGAAATTCGCCGAGGTGTTACAGAAGGTATTATTAATAATACCGGTGATGTGCTGCCTTTTATGGAGAAACGGATTGCTGAATTATTGGGTGAAAATGAAGAACAGTTAGAAATGCACCATCCGGAAGTTATCTTAGTTGTAGGCGTTAATGGCGTTGGTAAAACAACAACAATTGCCAAATTAGCCCACTACTATAAGGAAGAAGGTAAGTCGGTTATTATAGCCGCTGCCGATACCTTTAGAGCGGCTGCTTCTGAACAGTTAACGATTTGGGCTGACCGCGTAGGGGTGCCTATTGTTAAGCATCAAGAAGGCGCCGATCCAGCCGCTGTTGTTTTTGATGCCTTAGCTTCAGCGAAGGCTAAAAATGCGGATGTAGTTATTATTGATACAGCGGGTCGTTTGCATACGAAATCTAATTTAATGGAAGAATTAAAGAAGATTGGTCGTGTAGCTGACAAGCAGGTACCGGGGGCACCGCATCAGACTTTGTTAGTTCTTGATGGAACAACGGGCCAGAATGCGATTAGCCAGGCCAAATTATTTGGGCAGGCGGTACCGGTTAATGGGATTGTTGTCACTAAATTGGATGGCACCGCTAAGGGTGGTGTTGTCATTTCCGTTAAGGAAGAATTGAATTTACCTGTTCGCTGGATTGGCGTTGGCGAAGGCATGGATGATTTACGCCCATTTAATGCTAAAGAATTTGCTGATGCCTTGTTTGATAAAGGACAAGAACAAAATGGATAATGAGGTATATGATTTACCTTTTTTAGTTAATTATATAAAAAAGCAAAATGAAAAAGGTCAGTATGGGGTACCAGAAGATAAGTATCTTGATATTGCCAATGCGGTTAGCTTTTTGCATAGCGGTATGTATCGTGTCTTAGTTCGCCTGCTTTTGTCTAATTGGAAGGAACTCAGTGCTCGACTGGCTACTTTTACAGAAGAAGACTGGAAGGATGCGCAAGAAGTAGCTGATAAGACGGGGCTAGATCGAACTATTATAGCTATGCTTCTAGAAACTTTTGATGGACCAGATACAGCCTTTGCTAAAGGGGGCGGTGTTATGACGCCAGAAGAAAAGAAAATGATTCATTCCTATGATAGAAAACGACCGGGAGAAGGAGACCATGAACGTTCCTGATTTACATAGAAATTTTACCGGAGAAACGGTGCCTTTTAAAGTAGAGGCGCCGTTTTCGCCTATGGGAGACCAGCCAGCAGCGATTGACTCGTTAGCTAAGGGGATTGAAGCAGGTGATTGGGCTCAAGTTTTATTGGGGGCTACAGGAACAGGCAAGACCTATACTATGGCCAAATTGATTGAACGGGTGCAAAAGCCAACCCTAATTATTGCCCACAATAAGACCTTGGCAGCCCAGTTGGCTAGTGAATTTAAAAGCTTTTTTCCTAACAATGCGGTGGAATATTTTGTATCCTATTATGATTTTTATCAGCCAGAAGCCTATATTGCGTCTACGGATACGTATATAGAAAAAGATGCGTCCATTAATGATGAGATTGATAAGTTGCGCCATAGTGCGACCATGAGTCTATTTGAACGACGGGATGTTATTATTGTTGCTTCTGTTAGCTGTATCTATGGTTTGGGTGATCCATCGGACTACAGTGATTTAGTTGTTTCTCTGCGTTTAGGTCAAGAAAAAAGTCGAGAAGAGATTTTAAAGAAATTAGTGGCTATCCAATATACACGGAATGATATTGATTTTAAGCGTGGTACCTTCCGTGTGAAAGGGGATACCATTGAAGTCTTTCCGGCAGCCTATAGTGAACGAGCCATTCGGATAGAACTCTTTGGTGATGAAATTGACCGTTTAACTGAAGTGGATGTGTTGACCGGAGAAAAAATTGTAGACCGTAAGCATATAGCTATTTATCCAGCATCACATTACGTAACGACTAAGGAAAAATTAGACTTAGCTATTACTCGTATTGAAGCCGAATTAGAAGATCGGCTAAAGGTTTTAAAGAGTAAAGACCGTCTATTAGAAGCCCAACGCTTAGAGCAACGTACCCACTATGATATTGAAATGATGCAGGAAATGGGTTATTGCTCAGGCATTGAAAATTACTCCCGCCTCTTGTCTAATCGTAAGTCAGGGGAGGCACCCTATACATTGATTGATTATTTCCCTGATGATTTTATGATTCTTGTAGATGAATCCCATGTAACCTTGCCACAGTTGCGAGCTATGTACAATGGGGATAGGGCGCGTAAGGAAAATCTTATTGAATATGGTTTCCGCCTGCCGTCAGCCTTGGATAATCGGCCTTTAAAATTTGAAGAATTTACTCAACGGATTAATCAGATTGTGTATGTGTCGGCTACACCGGGACCGTACGAAATGGAAGTACAAAGCAATGTGGCAGAACAAATTATTCGGCCAACAGGCCTTCTGGATCCAGTTATTGAAATTCGCCCCATAAAGGGTCAGATGGATGATCTGCTTAGTGAGATTAAAAAGCGGGCGGCTCAAGATGAACGTGTTCTTGTGACTACATTAACTAAAAAGATGGCTGAAGATTTAACGGATTACCTAAAGGAAATGGGGGTACGCGTTCGTTATTTGCATTCCGATATTGTTACTATTGAGCGGGCGGAGATTATTCGTGACCTGAGGGCTGGTGTTTTTGATGTACTTGTTGGTATTAACTTACTTCGTGAAGGTTTAGATATGCCGGAAGTGTCCTTGGTGGCTATTTTAGATGCAGATAAGGAAGGTTTCTTGCGTAGTGAAACGTCTTTAGTGCAGACCATTGGACGAGCTGCTCGTAATGCGAATGGCTTAGTTATTATGTATGCAGATACGGTAACGGGCTCTATGGATCGTGCCATTAAGGAAACAGAACGACGACGGCAAGTACAAAAGGCCTATAATGAAGATCATCATATTACGCCAAAGACCATTCGTAAAGAAATTAAAGATTTAATTGAATTGACAAAGATAGAAGATGATGAGGCTGATGTAACAGCGGCTGATCAGGCTTTACGTAAGCAGGCGGAAGAGGCACAAGAAAAGAATAAAAAACGTCGTAAGAAACCACGCATGTCTGTTGTTCATCGTGGTCAGCATGTAAGTGAATATGATGGCGAAAAGCGGCAAGAACGACAAGTGGCTGAAGAAACGGCAACTTATGGCAAAAAAGTAGATAATAAGTATGCCGATTGGACACCTGAAGAGGTGTATAACCGGATAGAAGAAGCAACATCACAAATGAAGTTAGCAGCTAAGCAGTTAGAGTTTGAACGAGCGGCGGAATTACGTGATGAGTTAGGCGAATTGCGGCAGCTTTGGTCAGATATGCATGACGCAGGCACTAAGCCTAAGAAGGGACGCCGTAAGAAGTAAAGCCGAGGAGGTTTTGTGAAAGATAAACTAATCGTGCGGGGGGCACGTCAAAATAATTTAAAGAATATAGATTTAACATTGCCAAGGGATGCCTTTATTGTTGTAACTGGTCTTAGTGGATCTGGTAAATCATCTCTGGCTTTTGATACTATTTATGCCGAAGGGCAGCGGCGCTATGTAGAGTCACTGTCAGCCTATGCACGGCAGTTTTTAGGGCAGATGGATAAACCAGATGTGGATTACATTGAAGGTTTATCGCCAGCTATTTCTATTGATCAGAAGACGACCAGTCGGAATCCACGGTCAACGGTAGGGACGGTTACAGAAATTTATGATTATCTGCGTCTATTATTTGCTCGTGTAGGTCATGCCTTTTGTCCAAAGTGTGGTAAACCGATTAGCCAGCAGACGATTGAACAGATGGTGGACGCTGTGTTGGCTTTCCCAGAAGGCACTAAAATACTCGTTATTGCGCCTGTTTTGGAAGGTAAAAAAGGGGAGCATAAGCAATTATTAGATCGCCTTCGGAAGGAAGGTTTTGTGCGTGTTCGCGTTGATGGAGACGTACGAACCTTAGATGAAGATATTGTTTTACAAAAGACCAAGAAACATACCATTGAAATTGTCATTGACCGCCTAGTTGTAAAGGAAGGCATTACGTCTCGTTTATCGGATTCCATGGAAACGGCGGCTAAGTGGGGCGATGGTTTGGTTACGGTCCAAGAAGTCAATGGACCAGCGCATCTGTTTAGTCAGCATTTTGCTTGTCCTGATTGTCATATTTCATTGCCACCAATTGAGCCACGGATGTTTTCTTTTAATAGTCCTTATGGGGCTTGCCCAGCCTGTGCAGGTCTAGGCAGTACCATGGAAGTGGATGAAGACCGGGTTGTTCCAGATCCGAATGTACGCTTTATTGATGGCGCTGTTTTACCCTTGAGTTCCAATCCTAATGCTTGGTTTATGCGTCAATTGGAAGGCCTTTTGAAGGCTCATGGCTATAGTTTGGAATCTACTTTTGGTGAGCTGCCAAAAGACTTACAGCATGATATTTTATATGGCACCAGTGAAAAAGTTAGCTTTGACTATGAAAACATGCGAGGCGAAGTAAAGACCTTTCATACGGAATATGAAGGTATATTACCTATGGTCAAACGCCGTCATAGTGAGGCATCGACGGATAGTATGCGGGAAGAGTTTGAAAAGTTCATGTCTATTAAGCCATGTACGACTTGCCATGGCGCTCGTCTTCGTCCAGAAGTGCTAGCTATCCGTGTGGGGGATAAAAATATTAATGAAGTCACTCAGTTGACCATTGCGGAAGCCAAAGCTTTCTTTGAAAATTTAACTTTAACAGATAGGGAACGCTTTATAGGGCAACAAGTATTAAAAGAAATACAGGCTCGTCTTGGTTTTTTGAATAATGTAGGCTTAGACTATTTAACAATGAGTCGTAGTGCCGGCACCTTATCTGGTGGGGAAGCCCAGCGTATTCGTTTGGCTACCCAGATTGGGTCTGGTCTAGTTGGTGTCTTATATATCCTTGATGAACCATCCATTGGATTGCACCAGAGAGATAATAATCGTTTAATTGCTACCTTAAAAGGACTTCGTGATTTGGGGAATACTTTACTGGTTGTTGAACATGATGAAGATACCATGTTAGCTTCTGATTATTTAGTGGATATTGGACCTGGCGCTGGTGAAAATGGCGGTCAGGTTGTGGCTCAAGGAACTGTGCAAGAAGTTATGCAAGTGCCGAATTCCATTACAGGACAATATTTAAGTGGTAAAAAGTACATTCCGCTTCCAGATAAACGACGGAAGCCTAAAAATGGCTGGTTAGAAATTCGCGGTGCTGCTGAAAATAATTTAAAGAATATTAATGTTAAGTTCCCTATCGGTTTATTTACAGTTGTCACCGGTGTCAGTGGGTCCGGTAAGTCTACCTTGGTAAATGAAATCTTATATAAGGCGCTAGCTAATAAGTTGTATCATGCCTATCATAAGGTTGGTAAGTATCGTACGATTAAGGGCATTGAGAATATTGATAAAATTATAGATATTGACCAAAGTCCTATTGGGCGTACACCACGGTCTAATCCAGCCACCTATACAGGTGTATTTGATTCCATTCGTGAACTTTATAGTCAAGTGCCAGAAGCTAAAATGCGAGGTTACAAGGCGGGGCGTTTTAGTTTTAATATTAAGGGTGGTCGCTGTGAAGCTTGTCGTGGTGATGGTATTATTAAGATTGAAATGCACTTTTTACCAGATGTATACGTACCATGTGAAGTCTGCAAGGGGGCCCGTTATAATCGGGAAACCTTAGAAGTTAAGTATAAGGGTAAGTCTATTGCTGATGTACTAGATATGGTCGTAGATGAAGCAGTTGAATTCTTTAAGGCCATTCCTAAGATTCATCGTAAATTGGTGACCTTGCAAGAAGTTGGCTTAGGCTATATTCGTTTAGGACCAGCTACGACCCTATCTGGTGGGGAAGCTCAGCGGGTTAAATTAGCGACGGAATTGGCTCGACGGAGTACAGGCAAAACCTTATATATCTTAGATGAACCAACCACTGGCTTACATTCAGAAGATATTCGTAAGTTATTGGAAGTTTTACAAAAGTTAGTTGATGGCGGTGATTCAGTTGTTGTTATTGAACATAACTTAGATGTTATAAAAACGGCTGATTATCTTATTGACCTAGGGCCGGAAGGTGGCTCTCGAGGGGGAACAATTGTGGCAACAGGGACGCCAGAAGCGATTTGCCAGGTAGAGGAAAGCTATACAGGTAAATTCTTAGGTCCTGTTATCGATAAGACTAGAAAGTATATGGAAGCGGATAAGCAGTCATGATTACAAAAGAAATTATAGATAAGGTCAGTCATTTTCCAACCACACCAGGTGTCTATTTGTGGCATGATGAACATGGACAAATTATCTATGTAGGTAAGGCGATTAATCTGAGAAACCGAGTACGGTCTTATGTGCGAAAGGATTCGAATCGAGCACCTAAGGTGGCGGCTATGGTCTCTCATGCAGCTGATGTAGAGTATATTCAGACGAAGACAGAGATGGAAGCTCTTATACTGGAAGCCACGCTAATTAAGGAGCATCATCCTAAGTACAATATTTTGCTTCGTGATGATAAGACCTATCCTTATATTAAGGTAACTATTCAAGAAGATTATCCTCGTCTTATGATGACGCGACGTATGGAACAGGATGGAGCTAAGTACTATGGCCCCTTTACGGATGTAGGAGCCGTCCATCAGACGCTTAAGGTCTTGCGACGTCATTTTCCCTTGCGTACGTGCCGTAATATGAATGTATCTCGTCCTTGTTTGCAGTTTCATTTAGGTCATTGCAAGGCTCCTTGTGTGGGACTCATTTCTAAGGAAGAGTATCGAATTTATGTAGACAAAATTGTGCAGCTTTTAGATGGTAAGCAAATCCCTTTGATTCAAGAATTAAAAGATAAAATGGAAGCAGCTGCCGAAGATATGGCTTTTGAAAAAGCAGCCATGTACCGGGACCAGTTGCAGAGTATTGAAAAGATTCAAGAAAAGCAGCGTATTGTACGGCAGCGAGGGGATATGGATGTACTAGGTCTAGCTATGGATGCGTCCTTGGCTTGCGTGCAGTTATTCTTTATCCGCGGTGGTCGTATGATGGGGCGGGAGAATTTCTTTATCCCTGTTGATGGAGATCAACGAGCTGATATTATTAGTCAGTTTATATCTCAATATTATGGGGGCGCTAGCTTCATCCCTAAGGAATTACTCTTGCCGGAAGCTATTGAAGATACGCAGCTCTTTGTCGATTGGTTTACGTCTATGAAAGGTCAACAGGTAGCTGTGGATATGCCTCAGCGTGGTTATAAGCGGGATTTAATAAAAATGGCACAGGAGAATGCGTTAACCTTTTTAACAGAGCGGCGGCGTCTAAAACAGGTCACGGCCGATAAGACGGGTGGCCTATTAAAGCAGTTACAGACAGCATTGGGGTTGCCTCGTTTGCCTATGCGGATGGAGTGCTTTGATATTTCTCATAATCAAGGAAAGGAAACGGTAGCTTCCATGGTTGTTTTTCAAGGGGGGCGACCAGATAAAAGGGAGTATCGCCGTTTTCGCCTTAAGACGGTGGAAGGCAAGCCAGATGACTTTAAGTCCATGGCTGAGGTTGTTACGCGGCGCTATGGTAAGGAAAAAGACTGGCCTAAGCCTGATTTAATCGTTGTGGATGGTGGTAAGGGACAACTTCATGCAGTGGTGGATTTGATTCATCAATGTGGCCTTACAGATGTGCCAGTTATAGGTCTTGCTAAGCGTTTAGAAGAGGTTTTTGTAGAAGGTCGGCAGGAGAGTATTATCTTATCCCATCATTCGCCAGAATTACAGTTATTACAGCAATTGCGTGATGAGGCCCATCGTTTCGCCATTACCTATCATAGGCAACTACGGAGTAAGCGAAATTTAACGTCAATTTTGGATCATGTGGAAGGGGTAGGTCCGACGCGGTGTAAAGCCTTATGGGCTGCTTTTAAAACATTAGATGCTATGAAACAGGCCTCTGTTGATGAACTGGCACAGGTGCCATCTATGAATCAGAAAACAGCGCAGGCTGTGTATGATTTTTTGCGTTTAGATACGGATGCTAAGCGGAAAGTGATAGCTATTAGATAAGTGGAAAATGGAATTTGTTACACTTAGCTAGTTTTTCTTTTGATTATTAGCATACAAAAAAAATAAAAAGTATAAGTAGTATGAAAACAGAGACTATCTTTTTTGGATTAGGGTTTGTTATGATTTTAGTAGGGACTGAATTATCTAACCTTATTAGTGGTTTAGGTGCATTGTTTCTTGGTATTAGTTGGCTGTTATTTGACTAATACTGATAAATTTATGCATAAACTTATTGCCATATTACGTATAATGGTTATAATCAAGTATGTAAGTTTAGAGGAGGGATAGGTATGGATACACAAACAAGTGCAAAAAAAACACCTGAAATGAAAGACAAAGAAGTCAAATTCATTATTTGTCGTGTCTGTGGGTATATTGAAACAGCCGATAAAATCGATCAACCATGTCCGGCGTGTGGTTTTCCAAAAACTGTATGGATGGAATATAAGCCACCTCGCCCAATGAATGAACGTCGTCGTAAATTGTTGGAATTACATATGCATCCAATTGCTGTGCATTTTCCTATTGCTGTAACGACAATGATGTTTATTTTATCGTTAGTTGCTTTATGGCTTCCGTATAGCATTTCTTATGCTTTGTTTGGCGGATTAACGATTGCGGCTGTTGTATTGCCAGTGTTGGTTATCATTGGGGCTGTTTCAGGTCTCATAGGTGGCCAATTGCGCTATAAGACTTTGAAAGCATCAGCCTTACGCTTAAAAATTATTTTGAGTGTTGTTTATTTCATTCTGACTTTGATTAATGCGGGTATTGCCTATACTTATACGGTACGGCCAAGTAATGCGCTTATTGTCTTTGTTGTGGCTTTGTTGGCAACGGCTGTAGCCAGTGTATTAGGTAAAATTGGTTCTAAATTATTTGCTGGTCCTTTTGGTCCATATAGAGCTGGTTAAGTTGAGGTGAGTTATGCAGGTTAATCATGGTGTGTTGCAGATTTTTGATTTCACCTCATCTTTGGCTGTTTATTCAGAGCATGAATTAAAAGTTAGCGAATTGCCTATACAAGATTATTTGCAAAAGCATGTTATGAAGGCTTTTACTGATCCAGCTGGCCGAGTGGGGCAGATTTCACCCACTAGCCAGATTGGTGCCTTATTGATGTCTTATAAAGAGGGCACAATATCTTTAACAGCTTTGGCGAAAGATATAGGAGAAAAACTTTTTGACTATATGAAGCAAGCTACAGAACCATCGGTAATGGATGCGATTTTCTGTGATGTTATGGGTGAAAATCAATATATCTGTTTGTTAGTATGTCAGGCTCATGATGCATATACTCATCAATTATTTAGTGAAGAAGACGGTACCTTGACGACAGAGTTGGTAGAACACAAAGCGGTTCTACCAACAACCGGCCAAAAGGTACGGTCTTTTTTTTCTGTTTCACTAAGTGATTTTTCAGTACGTGTATTTGAACCTAAGGGTGAATATGATGGGGAGACTTGTTATATTCTAGCTGAAAAGTTGTTACAAATTGGGACTAATCCATCGTCTCGGGATACTGTACGTAAGGTACGGAAGATTGTGGACAAGGTAGCCAAGGATCATGAATCGGATGGGGTCGCCGAAATGATTATGGCTAAGGAATTGATTGCTAAAAATGCTGAGGTGTCAGATACAGTGAATCCAGTAACTATTGTGGATACCGTATTTAAAGATAATCCACAGCAGCAGGAGGCCGCCCATAAGGAATTGGAAGAAGCCCATATGATGCGGGATCTTCCTGTAGACCGGTCTTTTGCAGAAAAGCAAGGAGCGCAGCATAAGATAAAGACAGATACTGGTATTGAGATAACCTTTCCTGTTGCTTATATGAAGGACAGAGAGTTTATGGAGATTGTGACGAATGATGATGGGACGCTCCGCATTGAGCTTAAGAATATAAACAAAATTATTAATAAGTAGTATATCTTTATGCTTTTACCATAGTATGGAAGCAGCTGATGGTCTTCCGAGACTCCGTATTACGCACTTCGTGCTCCATAAGTCGCTCGTAAGAGACATTAGGTGCTTCGTGACATAGTGCTAGATAGAAATAACAAATAAAACATATAATTATTAGGCGCGATATAATAATTTTGTTTATTTCAAAAGCAGAAGGCTTCGCTCAAAATTGTTTAGATAAATAGAGTGGAGCTGAGCATTTGGTAGTAGGTGGAATGAAACGTGAGGTAGTGATGGCCGGAAAGAAAAAGTGGTATGCTGTACAAAAAGGGCGGGTGCCTGGCATTTATACGACCTGGTCGGAGTGTGAGAAGCAGGTACGTGGTTATAGTGGAGCCGTATATAAGTCCTTTTTAACTAGGGCAGAAGCAGAGGCTTATATGGGGCTTGCAGAAGAGGCATTTACAATTGGTGAAGAGTCTTTAATTGAAGAAACTGGGATTA
>SAMEA3663124__coassemble_550_pt1 | contig 11924 bp, 10 predicted proteins | sample SAMEA3663124__metabat2_low_PE_003 | metagenome-assembled genome bin SAMEA3663124 (sample SAMEA3663124) | pig gut metagenome | biome: pig gut; feature: pig-associated habitat; material: faeces | place: Denmark | collected 2012
CTTGCACCTGTCTTTGGTAATTATCAGCTTTTACTGCATATTCTTGCCATTCTGTCTCTGTTGGATCTAACAGAACTTCCCCTTCAGAACCTTTAACAATGGCTCTTGCACCGTCTGTAAAAGAATCAATATAGCCAACGCCCATAACAGCTGGAATCTCTAAGGTACGAGCCATGATAGCCGCATGGCTGGTTGGTCCACCACAAGCCGTTACGATCCCTTTTACTAATCTTTTATCTAAAGAAGCTGTATCTGATGGCGTCAAATCATTAGCTACCAAAATCACTTCTTCCGTTAGGTGGGACAAACCTAGCGGCGTCATTCCCAGCACATTACGTAACAAGCGATCACCAATATCTTTAATATCAGCGCCACGAGCTCGCATATACTCATCATCCATAGCCGAAAACACAGCCGCAAACTGTTCTACAGTCCGACTAACTGCTTCCGCTGCTGTACATTGTTCAATAGCCACTAGATTCTTAGCCCCATCAATAAGAGCTGGATCCTGTGCTATCAAAATATGCGCATCAAAGATAGCACTTTCCTTTTTCCCCATTGTCTGTGCCGTTTTATCTCGAATGGCCTCTAATTGGGCTACGGTCTTATCCAGTGCTGCCATAATTTGAGCTTGTTCGTCCGCAACAGCTGACTCTTCAATCTTATCCTTTGGTATAACTACATCCTCATGAGTATATACATACACCTTACCAAGGCCAATACCACGCGCTCCTGATATACCACGTACAATCATTATCGTCCCACCTTTCTCTTACTTTCTTATAAATCACAACTTTATTTATTCTTTATAATCTAAGCCTAATGCTTACTTATCTCTACTAAATAGCTAAATACATAAGTATCTGCTATAAGTTGCCTTAATTCAAATTCAAATACCTATAAATCAATATCTGTTTCAAACACAATGACTGCTGGCCCTGTCATTAACACCGTACCATCTTCCTTGTATTCAATATGTAAAGTTCCTAAATAGAGTTCTACGTCAACATTTCTATCAGTATACCCATTTTCATAAGACATAACTGCTGAACCACAAGACCCTGTCCCGCAAGCCAAGGTAGCGCCAGCCCCTCGTTCCCAAGTGCGAATCTTAATATGATTCTTGTCTACTACTTCTACAAAATTAACATTTGTCCCTTTGGGAAAAGCCTTGTATTTTTCAATTTTAGGACCCATTTGCGTAACATCAATAGTCGATACATCATCTACATAAACTTCTGTATGCGGAACACCCATAAGAACAGAACTGACCAATAGCTTTTGTCCATCAATAGTAATCGGATACTGTTTTACCTTATCCATTGGCTGTTCTGTCAGCATAGGAATCTCTTTTGGTGCAAAAAAAGGTTTACCCATGTCAACAGTAACCTGTGTAACAAGGCCATTTTCTACGGTCAAGGTTGGTTTCATAATGCCAGCTAAGGTTTCAATAGTAAAAGAAGTCCCCTTAACTTCGCCCTGTTCATAGGCATATTTAGCAAAGCATCGAATACCATTACCACACATTTCCGCTTCACTGCCATCGGCATTAATAATACGCATACGCACATCAGCCACGTCTGATGTAGTAATAATAATCAAGCCATCAGCACCAATACCCGTATGGCGGTCACACCACTTTCTTGCCGCTGCCGCATAATCTTTGGTCTGACCTTCTACCTTATCTGTAAAAACAATAAAATCATTGCCTAGTCCATGCATCTTTGTTACTTTCATATGATTTACTGCCTTTGTAGGCAGCCTCCTTATTGTAATACATATATAAAATCACATATATTATAGCATATGCTCCCTCAATTCTAACTGTCTTACTAAGACTTAACTAACCTCTTACTATAACCTAGTAAGCCTACTTCTCCTTTAATAGATATATAGCCTAAAGCAAGGACAACTTATAGGCCAAAATAGTCTTTCAAATATTGCAAGGTTATTTTAGCTTATCCCTATAAGACATTTTTTGTCCCTGTAACGATAAGTCACTAGTGCCTCATTTTCTATAAGTATAACACACTTATCTATATATTTCATAGCTATTATATATTTTTGATATAATTCCTAAAAAGCATATTGACTATATAGACTTTTCATACTATAGTCAAATCAGATAAGCCTTCCACTAAAGACAGCGTCCTATTTTTCTATCTACAATAGGCGTAGTACACCCCCCTATGGGACAAGAATTGACACCACTGGTCGATTCGTTTCTTTACTAACAGACCCCAGCAAGGTGTTGACCCTACTTATTTATCCCTTGTATAGTTAAACATAGTTATAACCTCTATTAAGAACAAATAGGAGTTTCTCATGATTTATACGCTAACAATGAATCCATCATTGGACTACTTAATGGATGTACCTCAACTACAAGTCGGTGCTATTAATCGCTCGCAAGACGAACAAACATTAGTTGGTGGCAAAGGCATCAACGTATCCTTACTCGTTAGCCGCTTAGGTCTTCCTACGTGTGCACTTGGTTACATTGCCGGTTTTACTGGGCAAGAAATTGTTCGTCAACTAGATGCCTATCAATGCCCGCATCAATTCATTACCCTAGATAAGGGTTTTTCTCGCATTAATGTAAAAGTGGCTGGTCAAACGGAAACAGCCATCAATGGTAATGGGCCTATCATTACGGAGGAAGATTTAAATCAACTACTAACTCATATAAAAAGCTTAACAGCCGAAGACACACTTATTCTCTCTGGAAGTATTCCTTCCTCCCTGCCTAAGACTCTATATGCTTCTTTGGCAGCTATCAGTCAAGAAAAAGGAGTTAAACTTATTGTGGATGCTACAGGCCAGCTTTTACAAGACACCTTACCTTATGGGCCTTTCCTAATTAAACCTAATGATGAGGAACTAGCCGAATTATCTGGTCAGCCTTGTCAAACACAAGAAAGTATTTTATCAGCTGCCCAAGCTCTACAAAAGCAAGGCGCTCAAAATATTCTTGTATCCCGTGGCAACAAAGGCGCTATACTAATTACTAAAGATGGCGGTATCTTCTCTATGGGTGTCCCAAAAGGCCAGCTTGTTAGCTCTGTTGGTGCTGGCGACTCCATGGTAGCTGGTTTTATAACTGGCTATTACCTATCTCACGGTGATTGGAAGACAGCTCTACAATACGGAACAGCCGCTGGAGCTGCTACCGCTTTTACCGCTCATATTGCAACTAAAGAACAATTTCATAACCTACTATCTATTGTACAAAAAGATTTGTCTTAAGTAGCTTACTCATTCTATTTATTCATCAGCTACCTTTTTATACTTACTAAACAAAGGAGTGTATTATGCGCATTACTGATTTATTACCTAAATCGGCCATTGAACTCGGCCTTAAACCGATGTCCAAAGAAGAGGCTATCCGCCATCTAGCTGATTTAATGGAAAAAGCAGGCAATCTATCTGATACAGAGCAATATTTATCAGACGTATTAGCTCGTGAAGCATCTGGCACAACCGGCCTTGGTATGGGCATTGCTACGCCACACGCTAAAAGTAAAGGCGTCAAAGCCGCTGGTCTAGCCGCTATGACAGTACCTGAAGGACTCGATTTTGAAAGTCTCGACGGAGCGCCTTCCCAATTATTCTTTATGATTGCCGCTCCTGAAGGGGCTGCAGATACACATGTAGAACTATTAAGTCGCCTAGCAACCCTCCTTATCGATCCCGATTTTAAAGAAGCCCTATTACAAGCTAAAACAGCTGACGATTTTCTCCAGCTTATCGACGATAAGGAAAATGATCGATTTACAGCACCAGTTGCTAAGGAAGAACGCACGGAAGTTCCGCAAGAAGTTCCCCCTTCTGACACAGATGTTAATACAAGCATAGCCAAAGATGTAACAGACAATCTAAAAGATGAAACTAAACAGAGCGAATCACCTGTTCAAAAATCATCGACTCCATCTAAATACCCACATATTTTAGCTGTTACCGCTTGTCCTACAGGCATTGCTCACACCTATATGGCCGCCGAATCTTTAGAACGAACGGCTAAAGCCATGGGCATTAGCATCAAGGTCGAAAAAAATGGATCCAGTGGCATTAAGGATAAATTAACAGCTGAAGAAATCGCCCACGCTGAATGTATTATTGTTGCTGCAGATAAACAAGTAGCTATGGCTCGCTTTAACGGCAAGCCTATGATTCAAGTTCCCGTAACTGCCGGTATTAATAAGGCTAAAGAATTATTAACCAAAGCTATATCTGAGGACACTAAAGTCTACCATGCTGCGGGAGCTGATGGCTCTGACGATATAAGTAGTGCAGAAGAAATGGCTAGCGATCCCATTATCCGGCAAATCTACAAGCACCTTATGAATGGTGTTTCTCATATGTTACCATTTATTATTGGTGGCGGTATCTTAATGGCCATTGCCTTCTTAATTGATCCATTTAACCCTGCGGATCCCGCTGCCTTTGGTACAGGTACCCCACTAGCCAAAATGTTTATGACCATTGGTAAAGCGTCCTTCCAATTCATGTTACCTGTCTTATCAGGCTTCATCGCCATGAGTATTGGTGACCGTCCAGCCTTGGCTGCTGGTTTTGTTGGTGGCTACTTAACCAACGAAGGCGGAGCCGGCTTCCTCGGCGCCTTATTAACTGGTTTTATTGCTGGCTATTTAATGCTAGGCCTCAAAAAAGCCTTTTCTCGTATGCCTAAGACATTAGAAGGTATTAAGCCTGTTCTTATCTATCCAGTATTAGGCGTACTTATTATGGGCATTATCACACTCTACTGTATCAACCCACCTGTTGGTGCCTTAAATGCTTGGTTAATTCATAGCCTAAGCCACCTAAATATGGGCAGTCGTATCTTAATTGGTGCTGTTATGGGCGGTATGATGTCCGTTGATATGGGGGGACCTGTTAACAAAGCTGCTTATGTTATTGCTACCGGTTTATTAGCTAGCGGGCAATACGATATTATGGCCTCCGTTATGGCTGGCGGCATGGTACCTCCGTTAGCTATCGCCCTTTGTACAACCTTCTTCAAAAATCGTTTTACCAACGAAGAATGCAAAGCCGGTCTCTCTTGCTATGCTATGGGCTTATCCTTCATCACTGAAGGGGCTATTCCTTTCGCAGCATCTGACCCTATCCGTGTTATTCCATCCTGTATTATAGGTTCCGCTGTGGCTGGCGGACTTTCTATGGCCTTCAATTGTGGTCTTCCTGCCCCACATGGTGGCATCTTCGTTGTACCTATCGTACAAAATCCTTGGATGTATCTAATAGCCATTGCTGTTGGTTCCGTTGTTTCCTGCTTGGCTTTGGCCTTAGCTAAAAAACCACTACCTGCTGAACTACGCAACAAGAAGAGTACTGGCCCTCAATTATTCTAACGATACATTCTATTAGTAAGACAAACTATTAACATTTTCCATTAAAACCTTAAACAAAGACTCGTAAGAATGGCTTACCTACCTAGCCATCCTACGAGTCTTTTGTATATCCAAAATAAATTTCTTTATATTTAAATTTATGTTAGTTCTCATTATCTAAAATGCTATAATGTAACTAAGAATATTCATATCGGCAAAGGAGAGAGCTCATGAAACCCAATCAAAATGTACTACTGGCAGCCATCCTATTATTATCAGCCAATATGCGAATACCTATTCTTGTCGTATCTCCCTTACTGCCTTTAATTAATCAAACCTATCACCTAACTAACAGTGAATCAGGCTTATTAACATCTATTCCCCTATTAGTCTTCGGCCTCCTGTCCATGGCTGTTCCTAATGCCTCTAAAAGACTAGGTCTAGGCCGCTTTATCATCTTAGCAATTATCGCCATTGGTGGTGGTGAATTTCTCCGCTATCTACCATCACCTTCTATGCTATTTACCGGCACCCTTTTATTAGCCCTAGGCATTACTGTTGGCAACGTTATGATACCGGCTATGATTCGTGGTTTCTTTCCTAACAAAGTAAATGCAGCAACAGCTTACTACACAGCTCTTATGCAGGGTATGACAACACTAGCACTCTTACTGGTTGTACCTATGACCCAGCTACTAGGCTGGCGAATTACTATCGTCTCTTTTGGTATTTTAAGTATATTTACCTTACTATTATGGCTGCGCTTTTATAACTTGCGCATTGCAGACAGCCTACCTTCCGCTACAGCTTCCCCTCTAACGACAGCCCCCAAGCCAATAACTGGTAAACCATCCACTACTAGTCATCCGACTATCAAAAGCGTCTTTTCGCAACGTCTAGCTTGGGATGTCTCCCTTTTTATGGGCGTTCAATCCCTTGTTTTTTATACACTTTCTACATGGATACCGACGGCCGTTCTCTCCCACCATTTATCCCTAACTTTTGCTGGACAGATGGCCTCTCTTTTTCAATTTATCGCCGTTATTGCTAGTCTACTAGTACCTTTTTGGCTAAAAAAACACACCGTTCAATCTTGGCCTGCTGTTTGGTTAACCATGTGCTACCTTATTGCTTCTATAGGCTTCTTTTGGGGCTCTGGGCAAGCCATTATGATACTCTCCTCCATTATTGGTGGTATCGGTTCCGGTGGCACTTTTGCGGTTGCCTTACTCTTCTTTTCTCTCCATACCCAGTCAGCTGAGTCCAGTGCTATCATATCCGGCACCGGCCAATCCATTGGCTATTTACTAGCTGCCATTGGACCATCAGCCATTGGTTATCTATATGATAGCTTCAATGGTTGGAGCATGGTCTCGCTTACTATGATTATCTTTTGTCTGCTCTTTGCCTACTTTGGCTATCGATCAGGTAAAAACACCTATATAAATGAATAAAGACCTAGTCTTCCTCAATTTCATTTCTAGCTAACCACTGATTAACTCGCTCCACATCTGACCAACGCCAAATAGGCTGGCACTTAGGCTGCGATTGTATACAATACTCAATTGGCTTTTTACTATCAAAAGGTGCCCAACCATCCACACACCCGCCATTCGGGTTACCTGTTTTAATAAACTGAACCCAAGCTGTCTGTGTTATTCTTCCTACGTAAGCAGCCTCTTGTGAGCCCATCCAATCTTCTGGATGGGCTTGAAATATATAGGGCAGTTCTGATGCATGCCGTACACCGACATCATCGATCAAGAAAGGATCCTTAAAATTAAACTGATAAGCATAAACAGCCTGCCCTTTAGCAGCTACCGCTTTCACATATTCGTATATACCTGACCTTAAAGTTGCTAATCCACCTATATAAATATAGATAGTCTTAATCATAAGGTCTTCCACAGTCTTATGATTAAGGTCTATCTCTTTTTCAACAGCCGCCAAGGCCCAACCACCAGTTAAACTCATAAAAGTAGGCCCTTCTAGGCCTTCCTGCTGGCACTTAGCCAATAACGCCTCTACATGGGTCCAAGCCTCCTGTTTAGCATGAGGAAATAAACTAGCTACTAATTTTCTTAGCATCTCTTTAGTTACTTTTGACGGTGTATAAGCTTCCAGCTCCGTTGTCGTATAACCAACTAACAAAGGTACGTTATTCACTTGACCTTGCTGTAACCTATGCATCAGTTGACGAGGTATTAACGCATCATCCGCTAAAGGCCAAAAATGAGCTTCATTTAAGGGATAGGGATATTCCTTTATATGAGGTATGGCTTTTTCTATCTCTTCTAGAGATAAAGATCGCATCTTAGCTAGCCCCTCTTTCGAATCTGTTACACCCAGTTTATCCATAAAAGACTTCCTAAAAACTTCCGTTTTTTCAAAAGACCAAGTGGAACTGGCCGTCATAATAGGAGAATGGACCAAACTGCCACTTTCCAATATGCATTGTTGAAAAAGCCCTTTCGCCTGAGGGCAAGTTAATAAGGCACTCGCCATAAAGGCCCCAGCGGACTGTCCCCCTATAGTCACTCGCTTAGGGTCACCACCAAAAACGGCTATGTTTTTCTGCACCCAGCGAAGAAGGGTCAAACAATCCCATAGACCCCAATTACCATAAGTCCCGCTTTCTGTATATGTCTCTTTTGAGGGAAAAAAGCCAAGCGCATTCAAACGATAATTAAAGGTTACTAGGATAAGACCTTGTTTAGCTAAGGCTGTTCCTTCATAACAAGACTCACTACCACTGCCAAAAGCCATGGCTCCTCCATGAATAAATACATAAACAGGGAGTCCCTTCTCTTCACTGGAGAGACTAGGTGTCCATATATTTAGACACAAGGAATCTTCACTCATAGACCGTCTGCGACTAATGGCCTGTGGCTGAATAGCCCCATAAGTCTTCGCCTCATATAGACCTGTCCATGGCTGTTTTAACTGAGACGGTCTCCACCGCCTTTGACCTACAGGCGCTACTGCATAAGGAATCCCACGAAATATATGAATACCTTCATGAACAACACCTTGTACAAGCCCGCTAGACGTTTTTATCACAGGGCCATCCACTTCATCAAGCCAGAGCTTAGCGCTTTCTCCAACCGGTCCATGAGCCTGCCACTGAGCCAATTTACTTACCTTTTTCATCGTCTTAGGCGCATCAGGTCCTTCTGGGGCACTTCATTTTCATGTTGTGCCATCAATAAGCGCTTTGCATAATCGGTCAACTGCGAACTCATGTACAATCTCCTTTTATTACTTTTTATTCTTCTTATGCTTCTATTAAATATTTTTCGACAACCTTTGTATAAATCTGCACTGCTTCATGCACCATAGGCAGTTCTACATATTCATCACGTTGGTGAGCCATTTCCATCCGCCCAGGTCCACACACAATAAGCGGAATGCCTGTTCTTGGCCGATATACAGAAGCATCCGTATAACCCGTTAAACTCTTAGGCTGCGCCTGTGCAAAAATCGACGCATCTGTATAACTTAACCCCATATGTGTCAAATCAAAACCTCGCGCCTTCACCAAATAAGTCGGCAGCCAAGATAAAAAGCCCCAAAGGGTAATATCAAAAAAGAAAAAACATAGAAAGGTCTGCCATACAGCAGGAATAGCTAAAATCTGCCAAAAGCTTTGCTTTTCCTTCTTCCCAATCTCTTGTACTACTGCCCCTTGATGAAGCTTAACCTTCTCTAATGAACGAACCTTTTCTTGGCACTGATCAGATAGCCTACGTTCATCTTTTCCAAGGTCATCAGTCCCTTCAATTTCAGCTAACTCCTCTGATGTAATAGACTGACTCTCTCTCGGATGTTCGGGAATATACTTCCAAATTAACCACAGCACATAAAAAGACCAGGCATAAACAAACTAATAAAAACCATGTGCCAGCCCCAAGACGCCATAATAGCTACCACAAACAAAGGTGCTAAAGCCGGCCCAAAGGAATTAGATGACATCATGCTCCCTGTAGCTAGCCCCCGCTCTTTCTTGGGAAACCAATTACACAAGGCTCGATAGGAGGCCGCCGGAAAAATGCCTTCCCCTACCCCAAATAAAACGCGAATAACAAGCAAACTAACCAAAGATGTGGCAAAGCCTGTTAACACGGTAAAAACAGACCAGCAAGCAACACCTAATAGCATGACCTTCCGGCTACCAAAGCGGTCAGCCAATATACCTCCCGGTATCTTACACAGGGCATACCCAATAAAGAAAGCACTCATAACCACACCCATAGTTACCGGCTTAAGCCCAAAATCATCAGCCATGTAAGGTATAGCTGTAGCCATAACCATACGATCTAAATAGGAAGTTACCCACACTAAAAATAATACGCTCACTACTGCATAACGTTGCCGCCACCAAGTCATAGACATTCGTCTCTCTCTCATTATACATACTTATTAATTAGATGCTTTCTATCATATCATCAATTAATATATTTGTCTATCAATAAAAGACAAACGTCTTTTGTATCTTTCTTACTTGCCTCTAATCAAAAATCGTGCCATTCCCTTATATACAGCTATAAAGGTAATTACTTCTACAAAATACCAACATATATTTTTAATCAAACGCGACATAAATATAGCCGAGGCTGCCTTATTATAAAATAAAACCAACCACAAGGTATTAAGTCCTAAATGAATAACAATATCAACCAGCAAAAAGGCTAAGCCCACTCGCAGCCAATTAGCTTGCCGTCCATATAAAAACCAACCATAAATAAAGCCAGTTAAAAAATCAGACAACAAAAAGCCTGGAAAAAAGATGCCCTGCCCAAAAACGGTGGTGGCTAAAAAAGTCGTTACCGCCGCCATGACACCAGCTCGCCACGGGCCAAACAGAGCTGCATAAATAGCCACTGATAAATACCCAAAATTAACATGTACGAAGGTCGTCTTTATAGCAAATACATATTGTAAGAGAATCGTAAGGGCTATAAACAAGCCTGTGTAGACGACCATCTGCGTTGACGAATACCTTTTTACTTTCTTCATAGCTAGGACCTCCCTAATCACTCTTCCTCAAAAAGTAAAATTATTATAGCCGATTCCTAACAGTCATTCAATCCTAACTACAAAAAAGACCATTTACAAAGAAATAACTCTTTGTAAATGGTCTAACTCTCTATAATTGGAGCGGGCAAAGGGAATCGAACCCTCCTCTCAAGCTTGGGAAGCTTGCATTCTACCGATGAACTATGCCCGCACAAGCTACTTGTATAGTGTATCAAAATTCATAGAACCTGTAAACCTTTAAATAAAGAGGTTCCACTTATATAAAAATAAAAGGCATTTACCTAGAAAAGCAATAAAGCTCAACCTCCATATAAATGCCTCTATCTTATAATTCGCCACGCCTAATCACACATAGATTCTTGGCACTCGTTCCGAAATATCGCAGAAAATCTCATAAGGAATAGTGCCAACTAATGTTGCTAATTCTAAAGCAGTAATACTTTCATTCCCTTGCTTACCTAAAAGAATAACCGCATCACCAGACTGTACATCCACACCTTCTGGCATGGCTACCATGAGCTGATCCATGCAGACACGTCCGACAATAGAACAACGTTTCCCATGAATAAGTACAGAGCCTCGATTAGATAAACTCCGTGGATAACCATCAGCATAGCCAACAGGAATAGTCGCTATAGTCATCGGTCGGTCTGTTACATAAGTACTACCATACCCAATAGCTTCACCGACAGCCAAATGCTGCACATGAACCACTTTACTATGGAAACTCAAGGCTGGTTTCAAGCCCAAACGATTCGGTACATCCAAAGATGGCATAATACCATATTGAATAATCCCTGGCCGTGCATCTGTAAACAAACTATCTCTAACCACTAATAGGCCCGCACTATTTGCCATGGAAAAACGGAAATGTCGTTCTGGATAGGCTGCTTTTACCGATTCTACCATCTGACGAAAACGTTCAATTTGCCCCTTAGCATGCGTTTGGTCTGCCGCATCAGCATTGGCCATATGAGAGAAGAATCCATTCACCTTGAGATGTGGATAGGATTCAATTTCCTTTACAAAGGCTACCGCCTCTTCTGGGGCAATCCCAATCCGATGCATACCCGTATCAATAGCAATGGCACATTCGACAATCTGATCATGCCGTGTAGCACATTCCTCCAAAGCTTGAAACTCCGTAGAATGTGCTACCGCTGGAATTGACCTCGTTTCCAAGACCAAGTCAAAAGATTGAGGCAAGGTAATACCTAATAGATAAATAGGCACCATAATACCAGCCGCCCTAAGCGGCATGGCTTCTTCTGGAAAAGCCACCGCCAAGGACTCATACCCTTCTTCTACGGCAATACGACCTACCATAACACTGCCATGACCATAAGCATTCGCCTTAATAACCGCTGTACTGGTACTCCATTCTGGCAAACTATCTTTTATTTTACGTAAATTCTCACGAATCTGCGCTGTATCTATCTCTACATGTGTCGGTCTCATCAACGCCACCCCTTGCTTTAGTATCAGTCTTATTTTATACCTCTTATAAACCTTTTACAATAAGCAAGATAGGCTATC
>SAMEA3663124__coassemble_552_pt1 | contig 11898 bp, 12 predicted proteins | sample SAMEA3663124__metabat2_low_PE_003 | metagenome-assembled genome bin SAMEA3663124 (sample SAMEA3663124) | pig gut metagenome | biome: pig gut; feature: pig-associated habitat; material: faeces | place: Denmark | collected 2012
TAGATGCCCCTAATCGCTTTTTATTCTGGCGAGTATGAGCTTTGCGTTGAGAGCGCTTAACTATTAGTGGCAAATCAATTGGACGTATAGATATTTAGATGTTTTCTTGAACGGGTAGACGTGATATGATTAGTGTATTCCATAGTGGGTACCTCCTTGGTTATGACATTTAATATGTGGTTACAACATAATCATATCACAGGTCACCTACTATGGAATTTTTTATGTGTTCAACTTCATTTTACAATCAACCTGATTATTGTTTTTATAATCTAAACTATTTAGTCTCCATTTAATTGCTGCTTAATAGTCTATTTCATTTGAATACTATTATTGAGTTTCCTCTTAATCCTCTCTAAACAAATGAACTTTTACAGTAAAAAAATAAACAGTGTATTCTCAATTAGTTTGTAGATAACTAATCAGACACTGTTTACATATTTTTTATTTTTTTTTAGCTTTTTCTTTCAATTATTGATTCTTACTAGTATTTAATCAATTTTTTTCTTCTTTACTATTTTTCTATCTATATTTTCAATACCTTCTGCTTTCCTATAGGACTCACCTAATATGATTCACAATAAGAACATCCTTATATTTTCCATGGCAAGAGCTATCTTAATATCTCCATCTGTAAAATCGTCATGGCATTTCCCTAGACTGCTTCATCCTAACGTCTCCCATAAAAGGGTATTTGATACAGCTCGAAATTGTATACGCTGGCCTATGGGTATATAGCCTTTATAGTCTGAAGGCCAGTAAGCTACAAACTGCAAGTTAGGGCATACTTGTTGTAAATCTTGAGAGAGTAAAGTCTTGCCTATATCTCTTTGCCTATCGCAACGCAGGATGATACCTTGTATATTCTTATACCAACTTTTCTCCTGCTTAAACGGCTTATCCTGTCCAATTGCCTCGACTGTTAATCTTACTTTTTTCTCCCATTCTTTTATAGATAAATCCTTTTTCCCATTAAAAGCCTCCATTAAATCTATATATAATAAATAAGGTTTATCCTTTATATCTGTAACTAATAACTTCCAAGATCCATCATATAAATAACCCGCCTGTTCTTTATAGAAAATCTGTCCTCTTGGAGGATGAGGCAGGCTATCTAATACAACAAAGGCTTTCTCTGCCTGTTGTATAATGCCACTTATTGTTGACGTTGCTAGGACTAAGCCATAGCCTAATCTGACTTTTTTATATAACCATTCTTGGCAGACGCTATACGATGTACCAGCTAAAAAAAGTTTTCTTTTCTTTCGTATAGCCTGTATGTAAGAGAGTTCATTATTACTTATACTAGAGGCTAATGCTGCTACTAGTTGTCTGTAATCTGTATAGTCGAAGAGATTTTCATAGTCTGTAACTAGCCATACCGCTTGGCAATCATCATCTTCCATAGAATGCAACCACTTGTCACCTATTGATTCCGCCTCAATAGGTACTTGTCTCACTTGATAGCCTAAAGATTTTATAGGTTCTACATAAGCAGTTATATCCTCTTGGCTGCCTAGGAGTGCTATGGTCATGCCTTTTTGTAAGCGATGTGGTTGTATATATTCCATGTTTTATCCCCTCCTCCTTTTCCCTTCACTACAACTATACTCTTTATAACTAAAAAAACAGGAGCAACCCTCATAAGAAAGAGCTGCCCCTATTCTTTATATATGTAAAAATTTAAACGTTACTAAAAAGGTCCTCTGATACTATTTATTTATATTAATTTATTCTGTTTAGCCACCTCTTTTACATAATCAACAGTAACCTGTAATGATTTAGCAATCACATCTATTGTTGCGCCATTTTTGAGTAAACCAATAATTGCCTCCAACTTACCTTCTTTGCATCCTTCTTCTCGTCCTTCTTCTAATATGCCCATGCCTAAATTACACACAGTCCCCAACTCTCCTTCCATATCATCAACTAAAGTAATTTTATAATCCTGTTTCAACTTGTCTTTCTTTTCAGCTACGAATATATTTTCCTTAAAAAACAACCATAATAGTTCTTACAGCCTATCTGCCTTTTCTTTTTTACCTAAGTATATCATAACTACATTCATTAAATCATAGTTACTTTGCTTTTATTTATATCGATGGAGCAAATGACGCTCTGTAAACTCATAACGATTAATACCACTCTGCCCCTTGGGTCCATCCATGCAAATCCAGATAGAATATACCTTCTTAATGTCATCATAATGACTACCGACAAATTCTACCGTCTTCTGCGCAGATAGCAAGCTTTTTTTTACCGCCTAATAGGAAGAAATATCTTTTTCTGTAAATGGCAATGCTCCTATATTGACCTATATAAAAAGATATCTGTATAATTTCCTTAGGAGCTACTATTACAAATACTAACTTCTATAATCAACCAATAGATAACTATGAATTATAGAAGGCCCTAACAGTCAATGAAAAGGATTTTGCTAATAACGGCACAATACCTTTCCATAAAACTATAATCCAGCTAAAAAGGACCTATCTACTGATAACTTACAATTAAAGGAGGCCATCTTATGAATCCCGTTCCTTCCATATTATCCATTCAAGACATGAGCGCCGTAGGTCGCTGCTCCTTAACAGTCTTTATTCCTATTGTCAGTGCCTTAGGCTGCCAAGCCGTGCCTTTACCAACGGCTGTCTTTTGTAATCATTTAGATTATCCGCATTTCGCTTTTAATGATGAAACGCCCCACCTGCTCTCCTTCGCTGATTGCTGGGAAAAGAATGCTATTACCTTTAATGCTATCCAAAGTGGCTTCTTGGCTTCTCCAGAACAGGTTGATATCGTCCTCGAGCTTATTCGTCGTTTTGGCAATAGGCAGCATCCCGTTATTGTCGACCCAGCTATGGCTGATGATGGTCACCTATACTCTATCTTCGATGATACCATGGTTAGGGCCATGCGCAAATTGGTTAGTCAAGCTGATGTCATTAAGCCTAACTACACGGAGGCTCTTTTCCTATTAGACCGACCTTATGATGATCGTCTATTAAGCAAAGACGAAATTCATGCTCTTTGCCGTGATTTAGCAGCGCTTGGACCATCAAATATTGTTATGTCCGGCCTGCCTGCTGAACATGAATGTCTTGTAGCTGTTTATAATAAAGACAAGGATATCTTACAATTTGCCAGCACACCTCTTTTACCCTATAAGGCTCATGGCACGGGGGATATTTTTACAGCGGTCCTTACTGGCTCTGTTGTAAAAGGCGACACTTTACGAACAGCAGCACAAAAGGCAGCTAGTTTTACAACTAAGGCTATGCAATTCAGTTACGATGCCTTAGATGGCAACTTACGTGACGGCCTCCTCATCGAAGCCTTACTAAGTGACCTTGTACCTAGGCAATAATATATTAGTTACCTAACAAATAACCCATTAAACCTAAGCCCAGTATATACTGGGCTAAGTCTAATGGGTTTTATTTTCATTCTTAGATACTTCTATGCTATAATACAAGGTAAACATATACAAGGAGGTTGCTATGGATACATTGTTCTACCTAGGGCAAGCCGTACTTATTGGCATGGTCGCCCTATTTATCGTATATTGGGGACAAAAGCTTCACATACCAGGTCTATCCCTCTTCGGCCGCATGCGACGCTTTACTTTTCTTTGCTATTTAATTTTACTAACTGTATTGACTATCGCCTTTGATTCTTTCACGGCATCCCTCATGCGGTCTGTAACAATACTCCCTACCTATTGGGCGGTACGAGCTCTTATCATCTTTGGCTATATTGTGCTCCTGCCTTTTTATTATGTTATTTACACACGCAGGTTACACGACCTTAGTCTACCAGGATTCCCCGCTCTTATTTGGGGCGTCTTCCTCATATTCACCCAATCCTATATTACGGTAAAAGCAACCATGATGATGTTTACCATTATCATCATTATTGTTAATTTAATCCTTATCATTATTCCAGGCTGGGAAAAAGATAATCGTTTTGGGCCTGGCACAAGGCAAAAAAAAGAACGGCCTATCGCCCAACGACGCCGTTCCATGCAAGTACCACCACCAACTCCTAATCCAATGAGAAAATCATCCCGCAACCCACGCGAACTACCACGACCAATTCGGCGTCCACGCCGTCATTAAAAACAAATGCCCCAGTTTAAACTGGGGCATTTGTTTTACCTATTCAACGTACCTATTCAACGTACCTATTCAACGGAAAAAAGAAGCCTTAGGTCGACCCAATACAACCGACCAGAGCATGCCTTTGCGTAACTCTTGTCGGCGCCTCTGGCAAAGCTGACGACGCTTCTCTTCGGCCATAGACACACCCATAATGCTAACTATATCTTGTTTAAGGTCTGGCTTAACATCTGGTTTTTCTATTTTTAAGTCTTCATGTACCGTTGGTTTTAAGATATGTAAGTTTTCTTTAACCTCATGAGGATTAATACCATCTATGTCCTCTCGAGCCGATGGTCCCCGCCAAGTCTCTATCGATTTCTCATCAGCCGTCTCCCAGGAACCCCCGCCATAAGAACTAGACTCTATATACTCAACAGGCCCTGTTTCCATCGTTTGCTCTTGACTTGGTTCCTCCACCTTGCGTTCTATCTTAATGCCATAGCGCTTTTCCATTTCTTCCCAAGTATCCACTGGGCCAGTCATATTTTGCTTGGATTCACTCATACTTTATCTACTCTTTCCTATTATTGTGCCGTTGATGGATGAATTTCCAATTGGTCAACCCCATCAGCTGCTAGGTTTTCACGCATTTTCGTATCTGCCATAACATTATTCATGTTATAGTAATCCATAACACCCATATGACCAGCCCGCATAGCTTCCGCTATAGCATTTGGTACTTCCGCTTGTGCTTCCACTACCTTGGCCTGCATTTCTTGGGTATAAGCACGCATTTCCTGTTCTTTCGCAACAGCCATAGCCCGCCGTTCTTCTGCCTTAGCTTGCGCAATATTTTTATCGGCTTCGGCTTGGTCTGTTAAAAGCTGAGCCCCAATATTACGTCCCACGTCAACATCAGCAATATCAATAGACAAGATTTCAAAAGCTGTCCCCGCATCAAGGCCCTTACTTAAGACCGTACGAGAAATATGATCTGGATTTTCTAATACATCTGTATGTTCATTAGAAGAACCAACCGTTGTAACGATACCTTCGCCAACACGAGCAATGATCGTCCCTTCACCAGCCCCGCCAACGAGACGGTCAATATTGGCACGGACCGTTACACGAGCCCGCACTTTAAGTTCAATCCCGTTTTTAGCTACAGCAGAGATAATCGGCGTCTCAATAACTTTAGGATTAACACTCATCTGCACCGCTTCTAATACATCACGGCCAGCCAAATCAATAGCCGCTGACCGTTCAAAGGTAAGCGGTATAGAGGCTCGTTCTGCTGCAATCAAGGCATCAACTACCTTATCCACATCACCACCAGCCAAGTAATGCGCTTCCAATTGATTAACATTGACATGTAAACCTGCCTTATTTGCCTTAATTAAAGGCATCACAATCTTAGCCGGGGATACTCGGCGAAAACGCATACCAACTAAGGTAAAAATACCTACATTCACACCCGCAGCTAAAGCTGAAATCCATAGGCCTAAGGGCACAAAGTGTAAAAATAAAGCAATCACACAAATAACAATCACAACAAGAACAACTAATCCAGCATTAGCGGCTCCTAGTAAACTAGCTGCAAACATACATCTCCTCCGTTTATTTTCTAATCATTTCTACTACTTCGCCAATATATATCGTATGTGGCTTATCTGCTAAGCTATCTGTCGCATAAAAATGCTCTACCACATCAGCGGGAATCTTAGTCTTATCAAAATCATGGCTATAGATTTTACGAAGCACCAAGGTCGTCGTTGCTTCTTCATAGGTAACACCCTTGTTTAAGAATTTAGGTGTCAAGCCCGTTTCTGCCACCTTATCTATGTCTCGACCGGACTGACTACCCATAACACCTAAGGCTTTTAAATACTTAGCATCATCATAAAAGGAAACCGTAAAGTAATCATTATCTTCTATAAACTGATGGGTATAGCGAGCTGGTTTAATAAAAACGGTACATACATTTTTACCTTTTTTAGCATCGCCCCATAGAGAACCTAGCATGCCCCAACTAATAGTCATAGAATTAAAGTTTTCTTTTGTACCAGCTGTTACTAGCGCCCATTGGTCATCAAATAAGCGAAAAATATCTGGATTAAAATCTTTCATTGCGATTCTATCTCTTGTCTGCATAATAATCTCTCCTTTTCTAACAAATAATACCTTTACTATTATACCTAAGACCAGCACATCTGGTCTATATACATTCTAAAAAATGCTAACAAGAAGGGTCTACTTCTTGTTAGCATTTTACAACTACCTATATTATCTTTTACGCACTTACAATTCAATAATGCAATAGGGCGAGTCTATCCACTACTTGATACCCCTATCTGTATCGTAACGCCTAACTACAATACCTGTCCCATCTACACGGATAACAATAACTTTTGTACCCGCTTCATAAAAATCACCTTCAGTAACTACATTAACAGGTTGCCCATCAATATCGACAATACCGGCAGGCCGCAGAATCGATCTAGCCACCCCTGTTTTACCAACTAAGTCTTTTGGCAAAGGAGCCGATATATAGCCCTTATCACTAGTCGACTGCCAATGCAAGGTTAAATACTTGCCAATCCATCCCTTATGAAAATGACTGACCACGTACAAAAAGCCACCAATTACGCAAATCGCCACAAGAAGACATACAAGGCCAGCTAAAAGATCTGCCCCTAATAAGAAAAAGAGTGACCACAGTAGAGCCAAAAGCCCTATAAATCCAAAGATGCCAAAACCAGGTATAATTACTTCAATCAGCAAAAAAGCAAGACCTAGTAATAATATATCATACGTCTCCATAGACACTCCCTCCTTTATGATAAATCGTCTCTTTATTTAACTTATCATTCATGTAACTTTCGGCATCACGCATTTTTCAAGGCTCATGTAAATTGCAGTGCTTACACATGTTGCAGCACTTACACACTTTACACTACTCACGTATATTGCAATACTTACATACGTTACAGCGCTTATACATGTTGCAATACTCGTGCACGTTTCAGCACTTACGCACTTTTCAGCACTTACGCACTTTTCAGCACTTACGCACTTTTCAGCACTTACACACTTTTCAATGCTCACGCACATTTATAACTATGCTAGCAGTCAAATAATATAACCTTTAGTGCTGTTTCTGATTTTCATACCCTTCTTTTAATTGTTCATTACCAATCCCTGTTACACGGAAAATAGTAAACAAGAGGCTTAAGCACATAGCTACTATCGTAGCTAGACCCATACCCTTCAATTCAACAGGCCCGATATCAACAGCCACGCCACTAATACCTGTCACAATAGTAATAGCCGTCAAAATCAAGTTTGCTGGATTGGAATAATCAACTTTCCGTTCAACTAGCATGCGGAAACCAGAAGCTGCAATAATCCCAAAGAGCAAGATACTCACACCACCCATAACCGGTACTGGAATGGCATGGATAACAGCGGCAATTTTACCAACAAAGGAGAAAAGAATGGCCAGCACAGCGGCCCCGCCAATAACATATACACTGAAGACGCGAGTAATAGCTAAAACACCAATATTTTCACCATAGGTCGTATTTGGCGTAGCCCCTAATAAACCAGACAAAACGTTAGCAATACCATCACCTAACAAAGACCGTTTTAACCCTGGGTCTTTTAACAAATCTTTGCCAACAATACTACCTGTAACAACCAAGTGTCCCACATGTTCGGCAAACACAACGAACAAGGCAGGCATAATCATCAATATGGCGTTAATATTGAAGGACGGTTTATAAAAATGAGGTACAGCCACCCAAGGCGCCGCACTAATAGAGGCTGTATCCAAGACGCCCATATAAAGAGCTAGCACATAACCAGCTACTACCCCAAACAAAATAGGAATGACAGCAAAAAAACCACGGAAAAGAACCGTCCCTAGAATGGTTACCACTAAAGTAAAAAGCGACAAAAGCAAAACTTGTTCATGCGCTAATCCCAAAGTCTGCCAAGAATCCCCCGTGATGCCAGCCATTCCCATCGCTACTGGTACTAATTCCAAACCTATAACGGCCACAATAGCTCGGGAAGAGCACGTCAATCCAGCCAATACCAACGAGTCGCACAAGGAGGGACAAAAGAATAAAGGCAATACCAAAGCAAATAAAGCCCCCTTGCGCATCACCATAAGTCATACCTGTAGACATAACCGTCATAACCGGTGCTATAAAAGCAAAGCTCGAGCCCAAATAAGCAGGAATCTTGCGCTGACAAATAAAAATGTAAATAATGGTGCCAATACCATTCATAAATAAAGCCGTTGCTGGGTCAACCTTTAATAAATAAGGCACCAACACGGTAGACCCAAACATAGCAAATAAATGTTGCAAACTCAATGGAAACAAAGCACTGCGCGGTGGTATTTCCTGTACGCCAATAATGTCTTTCATAAACTGTCTTCAAACTACCTTTCCTACTTATAACTACAATAACGCCTATCTAAATCAAGTATCCCATCCTTTCCTTGCTATCATAGACTATAACTTTCCTATACTGCGCCCTATTTCTCTTCGACTTGAGGCTCACTTAACTTTTGTGGCTTAAAACGGCTCTGCGTTTCTTCCCGCAAGGACTGTTGATTTTGCTTACTCCGTGCCTTCGTACCAACTCCACTTTTCGTCAAGGCGCTACGACGGGCAATATTTAAGAGTAATCCAATAGCCGCAAAATTAACCAACAAAGAGGACCCACCATAGGAAATGAAAGGCAGTGGTACGCCTGTAACAGGCAGCATACCATTAACCATCAGCATATTAAAAAAGGCCTGAAAGCTAATTAGGAAGGTACAGCCAACTGCTAACAAGGCGCCAAAATAATCACGAGCGTTTTTAGCAATCTGTAGACCCAAAAAAGTAAACAAAAGGAATAGGCCAACAAGAAAAATCGAACCGATAAAACCTGTTTCCTGAGCCCACACGGCAAAAGCAAAGTCTGTATGTGCTTCCGGTAGGTAAAAGAACTTGGCCGTCCCATGACCAATGCCCTCCCCGAAAAGGCCACCTGAGCCAATGGCAATTAAACCCTGTACCGTCTGATACCCTAAGTCTCTTGCATAGGACCAAGGATCATACCAAGATTGTACGCGTTCCGCCCGATACGGAGAGAGCCAAATGGCAATTCCCACGGCAACAGCCATAACAAGAATAGCTATACCGATGCCCTTAAGCTGGGATTTATCTAAGCCGCCCATACAAAAAACAACCAAGGATACCATAAAGATAAGAACAGCCGTCCCCATATCGGGTTCTATAATAGTAGCTACTGCATAAGCAATAGGTACTAAGAATATACATAAATCAGGAGATAAAACGGGTAATTTCTGCCGAATAGACCATCGCCTTAGACACTTCCAAGGGGCGAAATGACCAAATTCCATCTTATCATGAGTCTCTCGCCACTTATTAACCCACATGGCAGTCCATACAATAGACGCCAACTTAGCAAATTCTGATGGCTGTATAGAGACTCCGGCAATCTGAAACCAACGCCGTGCCCCATTGACAACCGTACCCCCCCCTAACACCGCTATAAGCAAAACAAAGATAATACCGGCTATCCAGGCCTGCCACTTTCGGCTCTTTAAGTGAGAGTACTTAAATTTATACATACCATAAGCAACAATGACGCCTAAGACAAGAGAAATCATTTGGACAATGGCCTGTCTACTAAAGATGTTGCCCGAGGAAGAGGCCGCTGCATAAGTTGCACTAAAAATGTTAACAAGGCCAATCAAAGAGATAATAAGAATAACCACTATAATCCCTTGAGCTTCATTCTTAACAACGCGATTCCAAAGTTTTTGACAGCTAAAAGCAAACTGGTAACAACGATGGATAAATAATTCCCACCACGTAGGTGGCCGCTTATGTTTCAATCGAATGGGCGTCGTCACCTTTAGTTCTGACAAGACAGCCTGTACCTGAGCATCCTGCTCTTGTCCCTGCCGGTCTCGTTCCTTTTTATTCATGGCTGTCTGCCTCCTCCGGTTTTACCGCTGCCAAGCGGAAGATTGGCTGACCTTTAGCACTAAATTTATGTTCATATTCCGTCTCTATATTAGGCGTATCCGTGCTATGCAAATCATAGGTAACATTTTTTAAGGCCCAGCCAGCCTCTCTGAACTCATCTAAGGAAAATAAGAAAAGGCCTTCATTATCTGTCTTAAAATGGACCTCCCCACCCTTAGCCAACAAACGAGCATAACGAGCTAAAAACGTATGGTAAGTCAAACGACGTTTTGCATGTTTCTTCTTAGGCCAAGGATCACAAAAGTTAATATAAAAGCGATCCACTTCACCTGGTGCTACCACATCCTCAATATTAGCGATATCAAAGAGGGCGACCTTACCATTCTTAGCCGCCTGCTCATGAAGCTTCATGGCTGCATAATAGAGCACACCCAATTGTACTTCAAAGCCAACGAAATTAATCTCTGGATGGGTCTCAGCCATACCGGCTATAAACTGCCCCTTCCCCGTTCCTAATTCCATATACAAAGGCAAGTCTGGATTTGTAAACAAAGACCGCCATTTTCCCTTATAGGCTTCAAAATTATCGAGCAAGGCTGTATCTTCAAAATCATGGATAGCCTGGTCAATCCATGGTTTTCGTCTTAGTCTCATAATGACTCCTCTCAACAATACACATTTCTCTCTATTATACCATAAAAGAGCCTCCCTCCAAGATAGTATCTACGTAACTTCTTGTAAGAGAGGCTCTGCCTAAAAGCTATATTTTATTTTACTTCACTTCTAAATGCCCATCTTCGACAAGCATACCATGCTTGTCATACTTTTGCTTATTAAAGCCTAGCACGTAATAGAAAATAGTAACAACCGCCATAAATACCCAAGAAGCAACCAGCGACATGCGCGTATCTGGATTAAAGAGCATACCTATCGTAACTAAGGCTAAGAAAATGATACACAAGTAATTAGCATACGGATACCAAGGCGACTTAAATTCATGTTTAGCCATGACTTCCGGTCCCCAATACGCACGGAATTTCTTCTGTGACCAAGCTAAGACGAACCAAGCCAACATACCTGGGAATACAGACGCACTATACAAGTATAAGAAAAGTTTAGAATCAGGAATTAGGTAGTTAAGAATTACCCCAATCACAAGGCAACAAACTGTTACTAAAATACCTATGCGCGGTATCCCTGTCTTCGATAGACGTTTGAAAATCTTTGGTGCCTGTCCATTCTGTGCCAAGGTATATAACATACGACCCGAACTATAAAGCCCGCTATTACAACCAGATAGAGCAGCAGTCAAAACAACGAAGTTAATAATGCCTGCCGCAATAGTAATACCTACCTTAGAGAAGGTCATAACAAAAGGACTGCCAATCATACTTACTTGGTCCCAAGGATAGATACATAAGATAACAAAGATAGATCCAATATAAAAAATCAAAATACGCCAAGTAATATTCTTGGTTGCCTTACGTAAAGTTTCCTTCGGCTGCTGCGCTTCACCTGCGGTAATACCAACCAGCTCTACCCCTTGGAAAGCGGCCGCCACAACACACATAGCGCCCAACATACCAGCAAAACCATGTGGCATAAAACCACCATGACTCCAGAGATTAGTCATACCTACGGCATTCCAGCCATTGCCAAAGCCAAAGATAATAATCATGGCACCTACAATTAACATAACAATAATGGTTGTTACCTTAATAATAGCAAACCAAAATTCAAATTCACCATAGTATTTAACAGCTGCTAAATTAGCACCAGCCACAATC
>SAMEA3663124__coassemble_575_pt1 | contig 11658 bp, 22 predicted proteins | sample SAMEA3663124__metabat2_low_PE_003 | metagenome-assembled genome bin SAMEA3663124 (sample SAMEA3663124) | pig gut metagenome | biome: pig gut; feature: pig-associated habitat; material: faeces | place: Denmark | collected 2012
GGCAAGAACTTAGCACTGTTAATTAAATTCTTAACTACCACTGTAAGAGTTATCGGATTAATGTCAGATAGCATTTCTACATACAGCTTATAGCGCTCATTGGATAGTTCCTTACTAAAAGCGAGTTGTAGCATCGCTATCGCCTTGGCCGTATCCGACTTCGCCATTTCTTCTTTCCTCCTCTTCATAATAAGCAATTACATCATTAGCTATTTGAATTGCATTTGCTTTAGTGTTCTTAGATGGTTTAGTAGACTCAGCCCCCATATTGTTCGCCACAGCCATTATGTAATTTAAATTCCGTTTACCTTTCGTCACGGATATGTCAATTGCTTTCTTAACAACCTCATCTCCGTAATCATTGGCTATCGCTATAAGTGACTGAGCTTCAATAATTGAATTTAGGGGCCTGACATATTTCTGAAAATATTGACATACTACATTAGTACTAATGTTCTTTGCCGCATATATGTCTTTTTCTTTGTCTTGTCTTTGTCTAGGTAAGGTAACGGGTGGCGTAACGGGTGGCGTAACGGGTGGCGTAACGGGTGGCGTAACATTATGTGACGGCACTTGGTTTGGTGTATCGTATGGCGTAACATTATGTGACGCCATACTAGAAACACTATTTAACTTGTATACACTGGCCCCCCATTGATTGCTACCAGCTTTATATTCAATTAGCCCCATAGATATCAACTGGTCTCTTGCTCGCTTAATTGCCATTTTATTCATTCCGATTCTAGATTCAATTAACACATTAGGGCAATTAAACCACTCTTTCCAGCCACACTTATTATTGATTTGCATTAGCGTATACCATAGTGCAGCCGTAGTGGCAGATATTTGATTGTATTGGCTCCAGCTATCAAACGCATTCAGCTCATCAATGTACGACTTCATGCCATCCTAACCTCTACTCGCTAAACATTGCCTCAGCATTTAAAACTTCGCCTGTTTCCGCATCTACAAAATCAGGCACCGATTCAGTAACTGAATCAACATCCACTGTTTCGCTGTCAAAATCCGCATCAAAGCCATCGCCATTATCAGTAATAACTCCGCCATCATTTGCCATGGCCATAGCGACTTGCTCCATGCCCTGCATTTCAATGGATAAAATACCAAACTTGGAAAGTAGCCGTTTAAGAACTGTCTTAATAGCCATGGTATGGAAATCAGTAAGATCCCATTTTTCAGTGCCGCCTTTATAGTTTTTACTGAATTTTTTAGCATGGGCTTGCATTTCCTCAATCGTCATATAGAAGTATTTTTCAAAGCCATTTACGAGCTTGAAATAGGCCATATATCCAACGACGGTGTTAGAAGTGCGTTCCCCGAATTCAAATTCACCGGTAAAGCGATTAACGGATTTAATTTCACCTTCGTACACCACATCAGCATTAATGCTTTTATATTGACCAGTACGCATGGCCAACTGGATATATCCCTTATAACCCATTTGGAACTGTGCTTGACCACCATAAGGAACAATGTATGCAAAGCCTAGGTTTTGATTAATAGGTAGGTCTAGTGCTGCAGCCATAGCGCCAGCTGCAATAACTGTTGTAGGGTCCGCTTTGGCCAATAGCTTGTTATTATTAGTTACAGCCAACAGAGAGGAAATAAAGCCGGGTGCCTTCTTCCCTAAAAGCTCGTTAAAGCGTTTTTTGACTGCCTCGCTACCCAACATGCCTTTTAGTGTTGTTGCTTCTCTTGCAGGTGCCAAATTTTGATTTTTTAAAGTTATTCCATTTGTAGTTGCCATAGTCTTTTCTCCTATTTAATGATAAGTCGAGGAGCGTTTGCCTTGCCTTCCTCTAAAAACATAGTGTATAAATCAGGCCATTCATCAGCGAACGCCTTTTCATTGAATTTTGGTTTTGCCTTGCTCGACTTAGAATACTTAACAGTATGTGTTCCACATATCCCTGATTGATTATTACCTAGCATAAGGCGGAGCGCATTTTGTGCCGCTGTTTTCTCTTCTTTGGCTGTATCTTCTCGCTCTTTGGCATCAAAATACTGTTTAAAGTAGAGGTCTGCCGTATCCGGTAAATCAATTGATGTACCCTCTTCTGGCTTAAACATAGACCGAATAGCTTCTGTACAAGCTTTACTACCATCTGTAGCAGGCATAACTTTTGGAATAACAAATTCATTCCAGAACACCTCGCCCTGGGCGATGATGGCATCAATCACTTCTTGATTACGAGGAATTTCCTTATACACGAAATCATTTCCACCTAACAGACAGGCAATCCACCAAGATGACTTACCTGTTACCGCCATATAATGCTGGCATTGAATATAATAAGCATCTGGTACAGAATCACCTTCCCACTCGTCTCGTTTATAAGCTGATGCGGTTTTACATTCTAGCCCTGCATCAACCCCTACAATCTCACGATCAATATTGGCTAACATCCAAGGATGTTCATCTGATTGTAAAGTAAAGTTGTTATTACGAACCTTATAACCCGTTTGCAGTGCAAACTCATCAGCTACTAGTGCCTCTAACTTTATGCCCCAATATGTGAAGCGGTTGCCTTCCGTATCCGGCTCTGTTTGTCCTGTCTTATCAAGCCAAACATCTAATACAGACCGCCACTTATTAAGTCCTAGCAAGGCAGCCATATCAGATCCACCTATACCATTTCGACGAAATGCTAACCATTCATCATGGGTAGCCTCGTTAGCATTAAAAACTTTTGTATAGCTCATGCTGCATCCTCCATTCGAATATCATTTGTATCTACGTCTCCGCTTTATTAACTGCTTGCATCCCTCGGTCAGCAATAATGGCATTGGCAATCTGTTCTTCAATAGTCACACCAGCGACAAGCTCATAGTGCTCTTTCAATTTCTTTTCAAGATCTTTTGTTTTAGAATATTCAATAGTAATAGAATTCATTTTTATTTCCTTATATTAAAAATTATTGCTACAATCACCTTGAAAGGAGGTGATTCATAATGGACTACAAAATTGGTGACATAAAATCAGTTATATCTGTGGACTCGGTAGATGATGTAAATTTATATCTGAAACATGGTTGGATTTTATTACAAGCGTTCCCAGGCACTAATGCCTTTAAAAATCCATGTGTAAATTTCATCATGGCTGAATTACCAAATTCGACTATGCCTCCAGCTCCCTACGAATCTATGGAATTTTAAATAACGCAAATACTTTTATTGTGCCTCTCTTGTAAACGAGAGATGTGCAATATCCATTTTCTAAAGCTTTATTAATCAGATGTATGTCTTCTGTGTAAATAACATCATACCCATTTGGTAAAACTGGTAATGTTACCTCATTACTTGTAAAATCTGTTGCAAAACATTTATTTTTTCTCACCAAACAACCTCCCTGTGTTATACTAAATTTGGAAATTTATTTTTCAAATGCTCGTTAGTCGTTGCCGCGACTGCGAGCTTTTTCTTTTATGTAGGCATTGTGACAACTCAGACACACATTAATAACTTTCCCATCTTCGCGAGAATAAATCTTATTGCGTGTGTACAGTGAAATCTCTGTGCCACATATCTTGCAATACTTTTTCTTTGCCATGCATTCACCTCCTTTTAATAACGGTATAAGGTGATAGTTTGTCCAGGTTTAAGGTCAAGGATATCACCGCCGTTTATAACTTTTAAGTTATAGATGTATTCTCGAATATCTTCATTCTCAGGACTGTGTTTAGCAGCTATATCCCATAAAGTATCCCCATATCGCACGTGGTAATCATAGCGAATTTGATACTTTGGCTTTTCCGTCATATGAGAATATGCACTAAAACTAGTTGTAAGTACGCCAATAACCAATAATCCAGCTATTATAGTTGACCGCTTAACCATAGATCTAACCTCTTCTTAATAATTCGATAAGACCAACAAGATGAATTTTCAGACTTAAAAGCAAATCCAAACGGTAACGTTTTAGCTCTAATGCCACACCGTATAGCTTGCTCTGTTAGCCCCGATAACTCCGAGGCTTCTTTTACAGTCATTACTTTGTTCATTTTTTAGCTCCTAAAATTATGCGTGTTATAATCACCTTAAAAGGAGGCGATTATATGATAAGACAGGAAATCGACCAATTAATAATGTGTTTTGAAAAAAAACACCAACTAAAGCATTAACAGAGATTTTAAAAAACAATATTTCAAAAAGAACCGTACTAAACGCTCTGCTTAAAGAGAAAGAGGATAAACAAAACAACAAACAATCTCTACGGCTTTCTAAAATAGCAATTCTAATCTCCATAGCCAGCTTACTGTACTCCATTTTTGGTCCTGTTAAGTAATTCTGCTTTTAAATCGTCTGTTGAAATTAAATACAATCTGCTTAATTGTTCAAATTCAACAAGCTTTACGCTTTCCAAGATATATACAATGTCTTCAGGTGTAAGGCTCTTTTTATTACACCAAAGCCAAAATTGATTTTTTGATACATTTCCGATTGTTTCAATAACTTCTATTCCTTTATTCAATATTCCACCTCCGTACACACGGCTTTAATACCTCGTTTCGTCAAGATTTCGTGAATCTTCAATCGGCCCTTTTGCGTCCATTTAGTATTAATTTTGGCATCATTACGACCATCACTACGTTTGAACGTAAATGTTTCTGATTTTGTGTAGCCTTTACTCATATGTTTTTTATAAAGTATCCATTGGTCACCAACTTTTCGTTGTAGTCCTGCTTCATGCAAAATCTTATTTAACTGCACGGCCGTCAAATCGTAATCCGCTGCAATTTGTGTAATTGTCATGGTAGATGTGCTAGACAAGATTTGGTCTACATAATCTTTCACTGGTTTAAATTCAGCTATTTGCTGTTCTTGGTAAGCCACCATAGCCTCCGCCTCTTGCCGTTTTGCTTTTTCCTCTTGCAAGGCTTGGGCGATTTGGATCAAGAAACTAGGATCTTGTACAACTTGCTTGGCCACATCATCTGTTAGATAAGCCCCATGCTTACGGATACTTGGTAAAACTTCGCTTGTTACCCATCGTTTGAATTCTTTGGCGTTTGGTAATTTACTAGAAAGGATTAGGCTGTATAACCCACTTTCATTAATAAGCCAAGTTTCTTGCTTTCGACCTATCTCATCGACGATGGGATGTTTCATCCTGTCATCTTCATCAACATGTCTAACAACTGCTTTATGCGGTTCTTTGTATTGCAAAATCTCTGCAATCTCTTTAGCTACGAACCAAGGTTCGCCATTTTGTTCCACAACTCGGGCTTGTCCGAATGTATTGTTTTGAAATATTTGTAATTGATTCATGTAAGTCTCCTTACTTATTTTTTGGTACAATCACCTTGAAAGGAGGTGATTGCGATGAAACACATATACGCTAACTTGCTTGGGAACTGGGTTAACTTAACTAGTGAGCCAGACTGTGTTATTGGTGAAAGTCGTCTTAGCCCTAATGCTTGGTATGAAGAAAATGCGGAAATCTTTGCCCCTATTAACAGAACAAGTAAAGATACCCTCTACCAATTCCCCTATGTCCATATTTACTATCAAGGTAAGGACTACAAGATTAACCCAACCGTTCACATTCAAATTGTCACTGAAACTAATTAATCCAATCACGTTGGATACTCTTTTTAATTAGTTCCAAATCAGAGCCGTCTAGTTTGCACTGGGCGGCTTTTTTACTGAATGCCATTTCAATATTAGATACGAGCCAATGCCAATCGCTCGGCTTCAAGCCTTCCAACAGTGGAATAAGCACATCTAATATTTTTTGTTTTTCTGTATTTTCCATTCACTCAACTCCTTTATTTTTTTTTGCGTTTCCGCTCGGACTTTGCCGAATGTGTTATTTTTAAAAATTTGTAAATTATTCATGTAATCATCCTTTCATTCGTTATAATTAATTTAGAAAAGAGGTAATAAAATATGAATTCTAATCAACTTAGACCAATTTGCGAAATTCTTGCAGACTTAGTAACAGGAACTAAAATTTCAAATATGTTTTCATCCCTAAAACTTTCTTGTACGCTAGATGAGCGAAATACAAAATGGAAACGTTTATTTGATGCAGTTGCAAACAACTGGAATAAAACCCATACAAATAATGCACTGATAGAAATAATCGAATGGATTATGGAGCCATCTTTATACATCGATAATCAAAAAGAATTCAACGAAGCCAAGGATAAGTTAAATCAACGACTAAGCTTCATTGGACTAGAACTATTACCAACAGGTAAAATACAAGCTCGCTCTATTGCAACAACTCTTGATGAAGCTAATCAAACAGTAAGCAAACTAAAAGCTGACCTACAAAGATTTAATATTCATCCACAAATTATTGCTTTTTGTAAGCCTGAAATAATAAGTGAAAACTTATTCCACTTAGTATTAGAAGCCTCTAAATGTTTACTAGAAGAACTAAGACACATATCTGGACTAACAACAGATGGGAACATATTGGTTAATCAATGCTTCGAAGGAAACAATCCGTTGATTGTTATGAATACGCTCACTACTGCTGATGAAAAATCTGAGCACAATGGCGTGAAATCGTTACTAAATACAGTGGTATATCTGTATCGCAATCCTAAAGCACACCATCCCAAATACCTCAGCAACGAAACATATCAATCCACCATTGAAGCATTAGTTATAATCTCAAGGGCACGATACGCACTCGATCAATGTTTTAGGAATAATACTAAGTAATCGGAATTTCACAACCCTAACGGTAGCTATCATCTTCGTATTTTTTTCGATAAGCCATTCAATTGGACCCGCATAAGATTCTGCTGAAATCTCATTAAAAAACAACATACTATCTGTAACATTGCGTGATAAAGACCCTTGCAAATCCATTACATATAGGGTTTATTTTCAATCTTAATAACAAGCACATAAGCCTCTGCTCTAGGAGGCTTTTTTTGTTGTTCTGTCATCTACTCACCTCATCTTGATAGAATTAAATTCTAGTTTTTATCCAAAAAAAATACAGTCAATAGGAATCTTGTAAGTATCAGATATAACTTTTTGATTAATAGGATTAACTAATCCAGAGTTTCGCTCCCATTTAATCAATTTCTCTTTGCTGATTCCCATTGCTTTAGCCGCATCAACTAGTGTAAGTCCAGCATTAACTCTCGCGGCTTTCAAAGAAATTTGAATTGGCATATCATCTATCACTCCTTTCTTTCGATGAGTTAATGCTACTAGAATTAAATTCTAATGTCAAGAATTTTTTTCTAGTTTTTTTATATTTTTGTTGCATTCATTAGAATTTTATTCTAAACTCTACTTATAGAGAAGTTATATAAATATAGAGGTGCATCATGCCTAACAACGATGATATGAAAAAACTATTCAGCCAAAGACTAACATCCATAATGCAAGAGAGAAATATAAATCAAGTAGAACTATCAAAAGTACTAGATGTAAGTGAAAGCACTGTTGGAAAATGGATACTCTGCAAAGCGATGCCTAGAATGGGAATAATTCAAAAACTCTCTGATTATTTTAATGTAGGGAAGTCTTACTTTTTAGAAGATTCACACTCCCCCACAGAAGGCTACTACACTGACCCAGAGGTGGCGGAGATGGCTAACAAGCTAAAAAATAACCCCAACATGCGTATTTTATTCGATGCTGCCGAGGATATGTCTAAAGATGATATTGAGTTTGTTGTTGATATGATAGATAAACTAAAAAAACGAGAAGGGAAATAAGGGACTGACGTATATGAATGTAAACCTCGTCTACACTGTATTACGACCAACACAGACGGCCGTTGTACATCACAATGATGATGGCACTTATACAATATTCGTTAACTCAAACAAGCCGCAAGAAAAGCAACGACAAGGTATTTTGCACGAAATACAACATATTAAAGGCGATGATTTCTATTCTGAATCGCAAGCAAATCTAATAGAGCGAATATTACATAATAAAAGGCCTAATGAAGATGATTTAGAAGACATTAACTTTTATACGCATATTTTATAAGGAGTGTGTTATTATAAAAAAACTGATATTGATACTAGCCCTAGCTTTATTTCCAATTGTAAGTTTTGCAGCAGATACAAATTTTATCTCAATTTTTAAAAATGACACTGTCACAGTTTATATGGATATGAATAACATTCAAGTAATAAGATATGAACCCCCTTATTACATTATTCAAGAGCAAGAATTACACAAAAATTTTGGTAAAGGTTTATATGGAACTCGTTTTGTTCAATATTTTTACGATTATAATAAGCAAACAATCAAAATGAAATATCTTCAATCTTATACCAACGACGGTACACACAGTTGGAATGAAGATGAGTATCTAGATACATCAATTCGTGAAGTTCCAAAAGATACAGCGGCTTATATGATTGCTAACTATGCTTTTTATAAATCATACGGTATGTTTTTCTCCAAAGAACTACAAGAAAAATATGGAACATTTGACCCTATAATGGGAAATAAAAAATAACTATTCATAATTTAGACAGTAAATAGACAAAAAAAGAAGACCACGGCATTTTTCTCATTGGAGATAATGCTATAGCCTTCTCGCCTAAGTTCTATTCTAATAAAGAAATCAGAGACTTGCCGGTGAAAATTATTGGAAAAGTGATTGAACTACGACGGCCAATATGAGATTTTAGAGCAATACCACCATTTCAGTAAAAGTAGTGGTAATAAAAATTTATCTCCACTATTTTCGCTGAAATGGTGGAGCAAATTATTTATCTCCACTATTTTCGTCGAAATGGTGGAGCAAATTATTTATCTCCACCATTTTCGCTAAAATGATGGAACAAATTATTGATTTTATTTTTTTAAATATTGGAGCAAGATATGAATAATAAACCACTAAAAACTATTTTTCATATGACCCCTGAGAAAGTTGAGTCAGAATATCAACTACGATTCAATAATCCCTATTCAATAAAATTAGATATGTTTACAAAAAAAGATACGCAGAATAAAGAATATCAAATGTTTTTTTGCTTAACTCCTGAAATGCTACTCCAATTGGAAAAGATACATACTTTAATACTGCAACTTGAAAGAGTAATAATACCTATTCCACCCATTGCCATCAATCAATTCTTTACTTCCTGTTTACGCGAAGAAATACAAGCGACTAACGAAATTGAAGGTGTTCATAGCTCAAGAAGAGAGATTGACTATGCATTAGAACAACAACAAAATCCTCATGATAGGAAATCTACTCGGCTATGGGGTATTGTAAATAAATATCAAAAATTAATCACTCAAGAAAATATTCCATTCAATACCTGCGAAGATTTAAGGAACTTCTATAATGATTTTGCCTTAGATGAAGTATTAAATGACGAGCCTCAAAACGCCCCAGATGGTAAATATTTTAGAAAAAATAGCGTATCTGTAAACGATGGCATCAAAGATATTCATACCGGAGTTTATCCTGAAGATAAAATAATTTCTACAATGACTTCTGCATTATCTATCTTAAATAACGAAAATATCCCTCTTTTGATTAGAGTCAGCCTATATCACTATCTCTTTGGTTACATTCATCCTTTTTATGACGGTAATGGTAGAACGTCAAGATTTATTACTTCATATTATCTAACAAATAAAAAAAATCCCTTGTCTGCTATTAGGCTCTCTGTAACTATAAAAAGAACAAAGAGGTATTATTATAAGATATTTGAAAATGCCAATAATCTATTAAATAAAGGTGAACTCACTCATTTTGTTCTTGGATTTCTTGCAATATACGAAAAATCATTAACTAAAACAATCCAGATATTAGAAGAAAAATCCGAGTCCTTTTATCATTATCAAAAGCTACTATTAGCTAAGAAAATAGATGCTACTAAAAGTAAGATATACAGCATACTATTACAAGCTTCTCTATTTTCTGATCATATGGGAGCAACTGTAAGAGAAATAGCTCAAACTGTTGGGAACCACGAAAATACTATCCAACGCCACTTGCAGAAAATGCAGGAAGATAATGACTATATCATTGTTCATAAAGAGCACCGAGCTTATCGGTATGAACTCAATTTAAAATCTTTTTTTAACGAGGATTAAAAAAAATTCCCCCACCCCGCTGCAACGGGATGAGGGAAACTCAATATCAGCACGGAGCTGTATATTAAGCTTAGCTAACATACATTATACACGCTCTGGGCTTAGTTTGCTACACCTAAAAAGGAGCGTGATTTTTTTATGGGAATGAAACGAGCTAACGGTACAGGATCCGTTTATAAAAAACGGAACAAAAATTTACGTAAACCATATTACGCCGTTATTACTACTGGATATACTAGTAGTGGTAAAGCAATTCGAAAAACAATTGGCACCTTCGCTAAGGCTAAAGAAGCTCATGAAGCATTGGCCCAATTTACAACTGGGGTATTTATAAATACAGATAAAATAAAATTTAAAGATGTTTGGGCCATGATGGTTGAAGAAAAGAAACGAGTTCGAGCCAGCATTAACACAACTTTTAAAATGGCGACTACTAGGTTGACCCCTATTTGGAATATGGAAATTCAGCATGTTAAAACTGCTCAACTACAATCTTTATTTGATGCTATGACTGACCTATCAACATCATCAATGAAAATTATTAAATCATTACTCACATCTACATTTGATGTGGCCATGAAAAATGACTATGTTCAGAAGAATTATGCTAAACTAATCATCTTACCGAAACGAGAAGAAACGGAGCCCATTCACAAATCATACTCTGAAAGTGATTTACGCACATTGTGGTCCCATACAGATAATGAAATTGCTAGATTAATTCTAGTTTATATTTACACTGGACTACGGCCGGTTGAGTTACTACATATAAAAATAGAGGATGTTCACTTAAAAGAAAGATATATGGTGGGTGGTGTTAAAACAAAAGCGGGTATTAATCGCCAAATTCCAATCGCCGAATGTATCTATCCGTTTGTAATGGAAATGTACCAAAAAGGCGCTTTCAGTGAAAGTAAATTATTAGGCGCTGGTAAAGAAACCTATTGGGTTAGACGAAAAACAGACAAGCTATGTAAAGACTTAAACATTACTCGTCATGCGGCGCATGATACAAGACATACATTTATTACATTGGCAGCCAATTATGGTATGGACGATAAAATCTTAAAACTGATCGTTGGTCATACTTTTTCTAATGATATAACAAAATGCGTATATGCGCATAAAAATATAAAACAATTAATCGATGCTGTAAATATGCTTCCTCATGGTATGAATATGAATTTATATCCAAGTGAATCAGTTCAGCAACGGTTCAGCAACACTTAAAAAATCTAAAAGGAAATGGGCTCATCCAATATGGAATGAGCCTTTATTTTAGCTATATTATTGAACTTTCAGAATTATCGTACATTACAAATGGGATAATGCACGAGACCTATATATAAATTTGCACTCATTGTCTGTCCTTAATCATCAATAGGACCATATTGCTTTACGCTGCGTAAGGTCTTAATTACATATAAAAGTAGACTTAACCCGCCCAATACAATGGCACCACAAGCTGTTTTCTTTATATATTTGCACATAATAGAACCTCCCTTAAACATCACTACTCAATAACCAATATCCTATCCTTTATCTCATCTCATCTCATCTCATCTCATCTCATCTCATCTCATCTCATCTCATCTC
>SAMEA3663124__coassemble_576_pt1 | contig 11657 bp, 12 predicted proteins | sample SAMEA3663124__metabat2_low_PE_003 | metagenome-assembled genome bin SAMEA3663124 (sample SAMEA3663124) | pig gut metagenome | biome: pig gut; feature: pig-associated habitat; material: faeces | place: Denmark | collected 2012
TACGGCATCATCCGTCCGGTATTCATAGAATATATTCCACAACACGCCTTTATTAATAAAGGTATATTGGTAGAAACTAAAAGAAACATTTTCTAAGGTCATAGTCCCCGATGTTTTTAAAGCCGGAGTCCCATTAATGGATACCATTTCATTTTTTTGTGTCTGAATGGTCGTCCGTTGCATACTCGTTATATAGGTCATGCCGTCCTTAGATTGGTCTTGTATGCTTGGTAATGGCAATTGTGGCGTTCCCTGAATGGCCGAAACCATAACAAAGAAATGTTTATCATTACCGCCATAGACAGTCTCTGGATTGCCTTTAGGTGTAGCTGTCAAACCTACATCTTGTCCTATATCGTAAGGCAAAAAGACTTGCACTTCCGACTGGCCTACTGTCATAACCTTTGTACCAAAACTGTACATATTCTCAATATTTTCTGAACCGCATCCTGTTAAGGCAAATACCATAATGAATGCTAAACTTAAAGCTAATAGTATACGTTTCATATGCCACCTCACCTGTCCATATGAAGCTATTATACCATTCCTGCCCTATTCCTGCATTATTTTTCTCTATTTCTCTAGTAACAATGATATGTGTTTTTTACACCTTATCTATCCTTTCTATGCATGCTTTTCTGTATCCATTATATAGTTGCCCCTTAAAATCCAAGCAATCGGCTTGCAATCCACCTTATAGCATCAATAATCACAAAAAACTACAACCACTATAATTCATCTAACAAGTCAAATCATAATGGTTGTAGTTTTATTCTTTATTCAGTTAGGTCAAAGTATCCTAAGCCCTGCATTCTCTCTTAGTTAGCTGGGAAGAAAGGCCATACGATTGGAATGATAATAAGGCTGACGATAAAGCATACAATAATAAGCGGTACGCCAGCTTTTACATAGTCCATAAAGCGGTATTCACCAGGACCAAGTACAATCGTATTTGGAGGTGTACCAACTGGTGTTGCAAACGCACAAGAAGCGGCAATCGCGATAGCCATCAATACAGCTTTCGGATCGGCATTAATCCCTTGGGCAATAGCAATACCAATCGGCGCTAACAAAGCACAAGAGGCCGTGTTAGACATGAATTGTGTTAATACACAAGATAATAAGAACAAGATAGCTGTTGCATAAATTGGGTTTGGATGAGCTCCCATAATACCAACAACAGTATCAGCAATCAATTTACCTGCGCCAGATACGTCCATAGCGTGAGCTACCGGCATCATACCAGCAAACAAGAAAATTGTTACCCAGTCAATGGAATGGTAGGCTTGTTTTTCTTTTAAGCAACCTGTTAATACGCACAAAATAGCACCGATAACAGCTGATATGGCGATTGGCACATGAATATAAGATTCTAAAGCCATAGCTACAACAACACCTAATAAGATGATACCCGAGTACCACATTTTCTTTGTATCATTAGATACTTCTGTTACTTCTTGTTCTACATTAACTTCTGCAGAAATTTCATGGGATGGTAAGAAACGTTTACCAATTGTCATCATGAACAATACGGTAACGATAGTCAACGGAATCCCAATCCAAGCAAATTCAAAGAAACCGAATGGTTGAAGTCCTGCTGCTTGCATGGCACCGACTGTAATAATATTCGGTGGTGTACCTACCATTGTAATAGTACCACCTACACCAGCAGCAAAGGCCATAGGCATTAACTGTTTGGATGCCGGAATCTTAGCTACGGAACAAATCCCTACAACAACTGGCAACAAAGCAGCCGCTGTCCCCGTGTTTGATAAAACAGATGACATAATAGCTGTAACTAACATAACCGCTACCATCAAGCGATTTTCACCATGGCCAGCATGTTCAACTACGGTAATCCCTATCTTTTGGGCGAGTCCCGTATAAAATAAAGCGGCACCGATAACAAACATACCAGCAAATAAAACAACTGTTGAATCAGATAAACCTGAGAATACCTGCTTCATTGGCAATACGCCTAATAAGCCTAAGGCCATAGCGCCACCTAAAGAAGTAATTGCCAATGGAATAATTTCTGTTACAAACAATACGGCCATAACCCCCAATACAATTAGAGTCTCCTGAGCCGCTGTTAACCCAAATAAATCCATTATGTTCTCCTTTATGAACACAATATATAGATGCTTCTGCTATTTATAACCATACACTAACAATAAAGCACACAACAGCAATCGCCGTACAAATGCAAAGTGTTGTGACATAACCTTCTATCGTGACTGGATAACCAAAATTAATATGTTCACCTAAGAATCCTCTTCGTGTGAAGATTGTCGATTTTTGGCGTTTATGAAACCACTTCGCCTTATTTTCTGCACCAATAGTAAAAGCAGCTATATAAAAAATAACGAGTGCAAGACCAACGCAAAGAAAGACTTTTTGTTCATTTGTTAACATACGACCACCTCATAGTATTAACCAGATACGCTAAAAATACTTTCCTGCTAGGCTCACACTCGTCAATATCTCAATATAAAATTGTCTAATGTAATGATTTATCGAGACATCATAGCAAGCATAGTACCAGCAGCAACGGCTGTGCCAATAACACCCGCTACATTTGGTCCCATAGCATGCATCAATAAGAAGTTAGATGGGTTGGCTTTAGAACCAACAACCTGCGATACACGCGCCGCCATAGGTACTGCTGATACCCCAGCTGACCCTATTAACGGATTAGTCTTACCACCATCTAACCAACTCATAATCTTACCAAAGATAACCCCACCAGCAGTACCGCCAATGAAGGCTACCAAACCTAAGAAGATAATTAACAAGGTCTGCCAATTCAAGAAATCAGCTGCATCCATCGTTAAACCAGTACCAGTTGCCAAGAAAATGGTTACCGTATTAATCAAAGCGTTTTCTGATGTATCTGCCAAACGAGCCGTTACACCAGATTCTCTGAATAAATTACCAAGCATTAAGCAACCTAACAAGGATGTAATTGGTGGCAATAATAGAGAAATAACAACTGTTGCTAATACAGGAAATACAACCTTTTCAAAACGCGACACTTCGCGAAGCTGTTCCATAACAATCGAGCGTTCCTTCTGTGTTGTTAACAACTTCATAACTGGTGGCTGAATTAAAGGTACTAATGACATGTACGAATAAGCCGCAACAGCAATAGCCCCTAATAACTCAGGTGCCAGCTTTGATGCCAAATAAATCGATGTAGGACCATCGGCACCACCGATAATCCCAATGGCTGCTGCCTGTTGTTCAGTAAAGCCCATCAACATAGCACCAGCCAAGGCAACGAATACACCAATCTGTGCAGCCGCCCCTAATAATAAGGTCTTCGGATTAGCCAAGAGCGGACCAAAGTCCGTCATGGCACCAACACCTAAGAATATAAGAGGTGGGAAAATTTCTTGCTTAATCCCCTGACCAATCAAGGCCATAACCCCTTCTTCAAATCCATTACGCGGTAAATTAGCTAAAATACAGCCAAACGCAATTGGGCCTAACAATAATGGTTCAAATTCTTTACCGAATGCTAAGTATAATAGCAAGCATCCGACAATAATCATCGCCAAGTTGCCCCAAGTAAATGCAACTAAACCACTGTCTGTCCAAACAGAGCTCAATGCGACAATAAAAGCATCCATGTACGAACTCCTTTCGCTAAATGACTAGCAATCTATCATGCTAAGGATTAGCCAAGGACGATTAATACATCACCAGTTTTAACTGTCTGGTTAGCAGCTACACGAACGTCAGTTACTGTAGCATCAGCTGGTGCATAGATTTCGTTCTGCATTTTCATAGCTTCTAATACGCAAAGTAAGTCGCCTTTTTTAACTGCTTGGCCGTTAGATACAGCAACAGATAAAATTTTACCAGGCATTGGGCAGTTAACTGTCTGAGCGCCAGCTGCTACTGGAGCTGCTGCAGCTGCTGGAGCTGGAGCTGCTTTAGGTGCTGGAGCTGGAGCTGCCTTTGGTGCTGGAGCTGCTGCTGGAGCTGCACCGCCAACTTCGTTAACTTCTACTTCATATACACTACCGTTTACTTTTACTTCGAACTTTTTCATTGTAAAATCCTCCTAAACAAATCACTCATATTTGCTCAAAAAAACTTATTGCATAATAAAACCAAATAACTTGATCTTATATACGGCCGCGTAAGCGACCTTCAAAACGCCAGTTCTGACTTACTTTTGGACGGATACAAGCGATTTGATCAGATGAATATCCCATTGCTGCGATAGCACCAACAATAACAGCGACTACGTCTGCATTGCTTTTGCCTGTTGCGCTTTTTGCACTTTCAGTCATTGGAACTCCTCCTAAAACGTATAATTTCTACCAGCCATCCGACCATCTAATTTCCACGCCCGATTAACCTGGGGGCGAATAGAAGCAATTTGATCTGATGAATAACCTTCTGCAACAATAGCAGCCGTTATAACAGCGACAATCTCGTCATTATTCGCAGCCGCCTTAGGTTCAGGCGTTGTTACTTGTACATTTTTTTTTTCTAGGCCTATTGTTTCTGGCTTCGCTTGTGAACGTTTTCTTGTCGGATCAATCCAATAGATAATCTTCATTAAAATTCCTAAGCAAATCAGGACACCAAATACAATTGTCATGTTGATTAACATAACCAGCCAAGGATTTGTAGTTACTACATGTCCGCTCATTCTTTTACCCCTTATAACATAACCGTCTAACCATTAAACGAATCAATTATAATGGAATATTGCCATGTTTTTTAGCTGGACGAGCTTCGCGTTTGCTTGCTAATGTAGCTAAAGCATTGATAATAGCTGGACGAGTCTGTTTTGGTTCGATAACAATGTCAACGAAACCGCGTTCAGCAGCTTTATAAGGCGTTGCGAATTCTTCTACGTATTTAGCTGTCTTTTCTTCTTTATCCGGATCACGTTTAAAGATGATGTTAGCAGCACCAGCAGGTCCCATTACAGCGATTTCAGCTGTAGGCCAAGCAAATACCTGGTCAGCACCCAAGTCCTGAGAACACATAGCCAAATAAGATCCACCATAAGCTTTACGAGTAATAACCGTAACCTTAGGTACACTTGCTTCAGAATAAGCATATAACATCTTCGCACCATGACGAATAATGCCGCCCCATTCCTGATTGGTGCCTGGCAAGAAACCTGGTACGTCAACAAAGTTAACGATAGGAATATTAAAAGCATCACAGAAACGGATGAAACGAGAAGATTTATCCGATGCATTAATATCAAGGCAACCTGCCATTACGCGTGGTTGGTTAGCAATAATACCTACGCTCTGACCATCAAAACGAGCAAAGCATGTAATGATATTCTGTGCATAGAATGGCTGTACTTCATAGTATTCACCATTATCTACTGTAGCACGAATAACATCATACATATCATAAGGCATATTACTGTTATCTGGTAATAATGTATTCAAGCCTTCATCTTCACGGCTTGGATCATCACCTGTATCAACAATTGGCGCATCTTCCATGTTATTGCTAGGCAAGAAACTTAACAAGTAACGAATCTGTTCCAAGCAATCATCTTCGTTTTCAGCAGCGAAATGAGCTACACCAGATACGCTGTTATGAGCCATAGCACCACCCAAAGCTTCAGCTGTTACTTCTTCAGCTGTTACAGATTTAATAACGGCTGGACCAGTAATGAACATTTGGGATGTGTTCTTAACCATGTAAATGAAGTCAGTCAATGCTGGAGAATATACAGCACCGCCGGCACATGGTCCCATAATAACAGAAATCTGTGGAATAACACCGGATGCACTTGTGTTTTCAAAGAAAATCTTACCATAACCAGCTAATGCATCAACGGCTTCCTGAATACGAGCCCCGCCGGAGTCATTGATACCAATGATTGGCGCACCCATTTTCATAGCCAAACGTTGTACTTTTACAATTTTAGCGGCATGCATTTCACCTAAGGAACCACCTTCAACAGTAAAATCTTGAGCAAATGCATAAACTAGCCGGCCATTAATTGTACCGTAACCAGTTACAACGCCTTCGCCAGGAAGTTCTTTCTTTTCCTGACCAAAGTTTACACAACGATGTTTTACGAACTGGTCGATTTCAACAAAACTATTTTCATCAAATAATTTTGCGATACGTTCCCGTGCCGTCATCTTACCCTTGCTGTGTTGTTTAGCGATACGTTTTTCGCCACCGCCCATTTTAACAACGGCAAGTTTTTTGTGCAATAATTCAATTTTTTCCTGAACTGTTGCCATTCTTACACCTCCATTAAAGCTATGTCACACATAAATTTTACTTCATACGCTGACAAAGTTCAAGAAGAACGCCACCAGTTGCTTTTGGATGTACGAAAGCAATAGAGGATCCACCTGCACCATAACGAGGTTTTTCATCAATCATACGAACACCTTTAGCCATTAAATCAGCAATAGCATTTTCAATGTTATCTACACGAAGAGCTACGTGCTGAATACCATTACGGCCGTTATTCTTTTCAATGAATTTGCCAATAGGGCCATCTGGTGTTGTTGTTTCCAAGAATTCCAATTCTGCATCACCGCATGGGAAGAAAGATACTTTTACTTTCTGTTCTTCAACAACTTCGTCTTCTGGAAGATGTTTAATGCCTAACTGTTCGGAATAGAATTTTTTAGTTTCTTGTAAGTCTTTAACACCAATACCAACATGGTCCACTTGTAATACTTTGAATGCCATAATTAAGATCTCCTTTTTACTAAAACTATTAGCCTTACGCCTTCAATACCTTATCTGTTACATTAAATACAACTGAATATGGATCACTTTCACGGTTAACAGCCTCTACTTGTTCTGCAAAAGAATCACTACTTACAATCTTATCTGCAATGTATCGACCAATTTGTTCATTGATCATAGCAATGATTTCATCACGAGTACGTTCTGCACGCCGTTTTTGTAATTCACCACTATCTTCCAAATATTCAAAATGGTCATCTAACGATTCCACTAACTCTTCAACACCAACGTCTTGACTAGCAATGGTTCGTTTAATCGGTGGCCGCCATGCCAATTTACGTGAATCCAAATCTAACATCATTTCGATTTCAACGTTTAACTTATCGCAGCCATCACGATCGGCCTTATTAATAGCAAATACATCGCCGATTTCCAAAATCCCAGCCTTAATAGCCTGGATGTCATCACCTAAGCCTGGAACCAACACAACCAAGGTACTATCTGCATTTTTTACGATATCTACTTCGGATTGTCCGACACCAACAGTTTCGATAATAATTAAATCCATGCCAAAGGCATCCATTAATTTAACAACGTCGGAAGACTTCTTAGACAAGCCGCCTAAGCTGCCACGCGTACCCATACTACGTATAAATACATTTTCATTAGTTGCTAAATCATTCATACGAATACGATCACCTAGAATAGCACCACCAGAGAAAGGACTAGTTGGATCGACAGCAACGATACCTACTTTCTTTCCAGCCTTTACGTACTGCTTAACCAGTTTATCTGTTAGCGTACTCTTACCAGCACCTGGTGCCCCCGTGATACCTAAAATGCGAGCTCGTCCTGTTTTAGGATAAATCGCTTTCATAATATCAATCGCTTCATCGTATTCGCTTTCTACTGCTGTAATCGCACGTGCCAGGGCCAGTCTGGAACCATTTAATAATTCTTTGACTAAATCCATTGGTTACACCGCCTTTAAGTGAAAAACGGACCCGGAACGACTTCCGGGTCCGCCGTCAACCTTTATTTTACATTCTTCTTGATGAAGTCAACAACATCGCTAGTCGGAGTACCAGGAGTAAATACAGCTGCGATACCAGCTTTTTCCAAGCCAGGGATATCAGCATCAGGAATTACACCGCCACCGATAACTAAAACGTCATTCATACCTTTTTCATGAAGCATGTCAACGATTTTAGGGAATAAAGTGTTGTGTGCACCAGACAATAAGCTCAATGCAACAACATTAACGTCTTCTTGAAGAGCAGCTTCTACAATCTGTTCTGGCGTCTGACGAAGACCTGTATAAATTACTTCGAAACCTGCATCGCGAAGTGCACGTGCAACAACTTTTGCACCACGGTCATGACCATCAAGACCTGGTTTTGCTACTAATACTCTGATACGTTTTTCTGCCATGATTAAATTACCTCCGAACTATGCTTCCTAGTGGAATGACCACAAATTAAAGAGTGGAATGAGCTTTGTATTCGCCGAATACTTCGCGCAATACGTTACAAATTTCACCTAATGTAGCGTAAGTACGAACAGCATCAAGGATTAAAGGCATCAAGTTAACATTTTCGTCCTGTGCACCAGCTTTTAATGCTTTCAATGCAGCATCAACAGCGGCCTGATCACGGTTAGCACGAACTTCTTGCGTCTTCTTAGCTTGCTTAACACCAACAGAGTTGTCAATCTTCAACAAACCTTTAACTGGTGGTTCTTCAACCTGGAATTTGTTAACGCCAACGATTGTGCGTAAGCCAGATTCAACTTCCATCTGCCATTTATAAGCAGAATCCTGAATTTCTTTCTGGATGTAGCCTTTTTCAATAGCTTCAACAGCGCCGCCCATTTCATCAATCTTCTTGATGTATGTCATAGCTTCATCATACAAAGCATTTGTCATAGCTTCTACATAGTAGGAACCGCCCAATGGGTCAACAACATCAGCTAAGCCAGATTCGTAAGCAACAATCTGCTGTGTACGAAGAGCAACCTGTACGGAAGCTTCTGTAGGCAATGCCAACGCTTCATCACGAGAGTTAGTATGCAAGGACTGCGTACCACCCATTACAGCAGCAGCTGTCTGTAATGCTACACGAACGATGTTGTTATCAACTTGTTGTGCAGTCAACATGGAACCAGCTGTCTGTGTATGGAAACGAAGTTTCATGGACTTAGGGTTTTTAGCACCAAAACGATCTTTCATGATGTTAGCCCATAAACGACGAGATGCACGGAACTTAGCAACTTCTTCTAATACATTGTTATGAGCATTCCAGAAGAAGGATAAACGACCAGCGAATGTATCAACGTCAAGACCAGCTTTCAAAGCAGCTTCTACGTAAGCAATACCATCAGCAATTGTGAAAGCAATCTCCTGTGCAGCTGTGGAACCAGCTTCACGAATATGGTAACCAGAAATAGAAATTGTATTCCATTTTGGAACGTTCTGAGAGCAATATTCAAAAATATTAGTAATCAAACGCATAGATGGTTTTGGAGGGAAGATGTAAGTACCACGAGCGGCATATTCTTTCAAAATATCATTCTGAATCGTACCACGTAATTCTGTGGAAGGAACACCTTGTTTTTCACCAACAGCAATGTACATAGCTAATAAGATAGAAGCTGGTGCATTGATTGTCATGGAAGTAGATACTTTGCCAAGGTCGATACCTTTGAACAAGATTTCCATATCTGCCAAGGAGTCAATAGCAACCCCTACTTTACCAACTTCGCCTTCAGCCATAGCATCATCGGAGTCATAACCAATCTGTGTTGGTAAGTCGAATGCGCAACTTAAACCAGTAGCACCAGATTCGATTAGGTAACGATACCGTTTGTTAGATTCTTCTGCTGTAGAGAAACCAGCATACATACGCATAGTCCAGAAACGGCTACGATACATAGTAGGCTGTACACCACGTGTATAAGGATATTCACCAGGGAAGCCTAAATCTTTTTCATAATCAAAGCCTTCTAAATCAAGCGGCGTATATAAACGTTTATGTGCAAGATTTTTACGTTCTGGGAATTTAGCGATTGTTTTTTCGCAAACTGCTTCGTATTCAGCAAGTTTGTTCTTTAAGCTGTCATTAGCCATGATTTACATCATCCTCCTAAAAAAAGTAGAATTACTTTTTCATGCTGCCAGTTTCCTGGAAGCGTTTATGCCAAGAAAGTGCTTCGTCCAACAAAATTGGTGTATGGGCATGTTTTGTTGCTACAATAGCTCTTTCTAGGTAATCTTCTAACATTGGTTGATAATCTGGATGTGCGCAATTCTTAATAATAACGCGAGCCCGTTCAATTGGGTCTAATCCACGAACATCAGCCACGCCCCGTTCTGTACAGAATACCAATACATCATGTTCTGTATGATCGATATGTGAACAGAAAGGAACAATGGAGCTAATATCTCCATTTTTGGCAACAGAGTTAGTACAGAAAATAGAAATATAAGCGTTACGAGCGAAATCGCCAGAACCACCTATACCATTCATCATCTTGCTGCCTACGATATGTGTAGAGTTAACATTACCAAAGATATCAAATTCAATAGCCGTATTCATAGCAATAACACCTAAGCGGCGTGCTAATCCTGGGTTATTGGAGATTTCCTGTGGACGAAGAATAATCTTCTTACGATATTCATCTACATTATTATAGAAACGTTTTAATCCATCAGGAGATGGCGATAAAGCCGTACCGGAGCAAACCGTTACTTTACCAGCATCAATCAAATCAAACATACCATCTTGGATAACTTCCGTATAGATGGACAAGTCTTTAAATGGACCTTGTGCCAAACCACTGATAACAGCGTTAGCTACAGAACCAACACCAGATTGTAATGGCAATAAGTTCTTAGGCAAACGACCATGTTTAATTTCATTTTCGAAGAATTCAATCAAATGCAAGCTCATATTATGAGCATCTTCATCGATTGGTGCCAATGGACGAGTCTTATCCGTAATGTCACAAGGTACAATTGCTACGATCTTTTCTGGATCGCATGGAATGTAAGTTGTACCAATACGGTCACCAGGTGTAACCAAAGGAATTGGTTGACGGTGTGGTGGATCCAATGGTTCGTAAATATCATGCATGCCAGCTAAGCTTAGCGGCTGACTTACATTGACTTCTACGATAACTTTCTTAGCCTGGCTAATGTAGGTTGGCGTACAACCAACAGATGTAGTCGGAACAATCCCGCCATCTGCATTGATGCAGGCTGCTTCTACGATAGCGATATCAATATCGCCAAAGAAGCCATAACGAATTTGTTGTGCTAAATGACTCAAATGAACGTCATTATAATGCACTTTACCATCATTAATAGACTTCCGTAAGTCTTTGTTGGTCTGATATGGATAGCGGTTACGAATCCCGTTTACACGAGTTAACGCACCATCTAATTCATCACCAACAGAGGCACCAGTAAACAAGTCAATTTGGAAAGGATTGCTTTCCATCCGTTTAGCTAATGCCAAAGGAACGGCTTTCGGGTATCCAGAAGGAGTAAATCCGCTGACGCCGACTTTATCTCCCGGATTAATGAGTTCAGCAGCTTTTTCGGTTGTCGTGATTTTAGTCTTTAGCGCTTCTCCCATAACTCGATCGTCGATGTTAATCATTACTAACCATCTCCCTTAAAAACGTGTAAATGACAATTTTGTCATTTATTACACTTTTCCAACAATTTATATATTCGACATAAAACCTATAAATCCTCTTTTTTCATTAGAAAAAATTACGATATATCGACATATTTAAATTGTTCAAACTAGCAATACATTTAATATTTTAAATGTATTTATTGGTGTAATATACATCAAACTACGTTTATACTATGAGAATTTTACAGCAAAGTCAAACTATATGACCAATTTGCAATATATACGAATGTAAAATAACCTCTATGCGTCATTAGC
>SAMEA3663124__coassemble_584_pt1 | contig 11567 bp, 10 predicted proteins | sample SAMEA3663124__metabat2_low_PE_003 | metagenome-assembled genome bin SAMEA3663124 (sample SAMEA3663124) | pig gut metagenome | biome: pig gut; feature: pig-associated habitat; material: faeces | place: Denmark | collected 2012
GATGCATCGCGGCGTGGCGCGCCTGGATGCGGTCGAAAACGTTGTGCTGGACGAAGCCGACGAAATGTTGAACATGGGCTTTATTGATGATATTAATACAATTTTAGCGGCTGTACCAGAAGAGCGTCAGGTCTTGTTGTTCTCAGCAACTATGCCTAAGGCGATTCAGAATTTGGCAGAGACTTACTTAAAAGAACCGCAATTAATCCGCATGAAACCAACACAGGTGACCATGGATTTAATTGAACAATATTATATTGAAGTACAAGATCGGCAAAAATTTGACTTGCTTTGTCGTTTATTAGATATGCAGGATCCAGATTTAGCCATCATTTTTGGACGGACAAAACGCCGTGTAGATGAAATTACAGAAGGCTTAAAGAAACGCGGTTATATGGCCGAAGGCATTCATGGTGACTTATCTCAGCCTAAACGAGATAGTGTTATTCGTCAGTTCCGCGAAGGAACTATTGATATCTTGGTAGCTACTGATGTAGCTGCTCGTGGTCTTGATATTAGTGGGGTTACCCATGTATATAACTATGATTTGCCGCAAGACCCTGAAAGTTATGTTCACCGTGTTGGCCGTACTGGTCGAGCTGGTCGTACAGGCAAGGCAACAACCTTTGTTATTCCTAGAGAAATTGAACATTTACATGCTATCGAACGTTTAATGAAACGCAAAATCGAACGGCGTAAGGCTCCATCTTTATCAGAAGTTTTAGAAGGACAGCAACGAATAGCAGTACAAAAATTAATTGCCGCTGTAGAAAGTGGCGATCGGTTAGAAACCTATCGGGCTAGTGCGGAAGAATTGTTAACGGATATGGATTCTGTAGCTTTGGTTTCCGCAGCCATTAAGTTGTTAACGAAGGAACCGGATATGACACCGGTTAAAATTACAGAGGAAGCCCCTTTACGAGTACGTCGTCGGCGGAGTGGTCGAGATAGTCGCCGTGAAGGTGGTCGTCGTAACTACCGTAGTCATCGTCGTCATTCAGATAGTCGTGATAGTAGAGAGGGGCAAGGCCATCGCAGGGATGACCGTCGTCGGTCTGATGATAGACGACGCCCTCGTCGAGACAATCGCCCGCGCAATGAACATAGCTATGAAGATAACCAAAATACAAGCTCTTTTAAACCCTATTTCAAGGCATAAGTAGTAAAAGAATTTTAAATTTCATTAAAAATTCGTGAATATATTTAAAAATAATGTAGAATCAGTATTGCCTATATGTATAATTTATTGTATTATATAGTTGATAGATATAGTATATATTTGAATACTATTTTGCAAGGAAAGAGGGTAATGGTATGGATATTGCGCATAAGTTACGTTATGAGGGTTATAAAGTTACGCCTCAGCGTGTTGCTATTTATGAGGTATTGCATGGCCGTACTGACCATCCGACTGCAGAAACAATTTATCGAGAACTACATGAAGAAAACCCGACAATGAGTTTGGCGACTATATATAAAACAATGGATATATTTGCAAAAATCGGTTTAGTGCAAATTATTAATGTAGGCAATGATTCTTGTCGTTATGACTGGGATACGCATGAACATTCACATCTAGTTTGTACTTGTTGTCACCGAGTAGATGACTTAGATGGATTAAATATTTCGGCTATGGTTAAGACTGTAGAAGAAATTAGTGGTTATAAGATTCATGATCATCATTTGCTTTTTGACGGGCTTTGTCCAGCCTGTTGTAAGGCACAAAGTCACTAGGTCTTGCGGATGGACTACAGAAAATAAGAAAATATATTATAATCAGAGTAACAAAAGAGTTACTCTGATTTTTTTATAAGCAAGAAAGGGTAGGGTATGCGAATATTACATACAGCTGATTGGCATTTAGGTCGCTTATTTTATGGGAGACATTTGACAGAGGACCAAGACTATGTTTTAAATCATCAGTTCTTGCCTTTGTTAAAAGAAGCTAACATTGATGCGGTGGTTTTAGCTGGCGATGTGTATGATAGGGCGGTACCACCAGTAGAAGCGGTTAGTTTGTGGGATCAGATAGTAGCTAAGACGGTCTTGGAAGCGCATATACCCTTATTCCTTATTAGTGGTAACCATGATAGCAGCCAGCGCTTAACAGCGGGACAGGCTCTTTTAGCTAAGCAGGGTCTTTATATGCGTGGTACCTTATACCAACAAAGAGAGCCTATTTTATTAGAAGATGCTTATGGGCTGATTGCTTTTTATTTATTTCCTTATGTAGAACCACAACAGTTAGAGCCCTATTTAGGAGAAGAGACTACGAGTAAAGGCTCTTCTGTGGAAAGTAGTCGCTTAGGTGAAGAGGCGTTTGGTACATTATTTGATTATGTAGAGCCAGAAGAACAGGTGGCCTTTGAAGAGTCAGATAAGCCCATAGAGTCCAAGCGTCAGCTACATGCCTATGGTGATCTATACAGGCAATGGACAAATCGAGCTTTAGCTAGTTCTTTAGGACAGATAGAAGAAAGGCCTAAGCTGGCAGGACGTTCTGTTGCCTTGGCTCATGCCTTTGTAACGGGTGGTAAAGAGTCGAGTTCAGAGCGGCTTTTATCCTTAGGTGGGACGGAGACGATTAGCAGGCAAGCCTTTGAAGGCTTTTCTTATACGGCATTAGGCCATTTGCATAGACCGCAAACTTGTGGCAGCGAGACCATTCGTTATAGTGGGTCCTTATTGCCTTACTCCTTTGATGAAGCTAAGGATCGGAAGTCCTTTACTATTGTAGATATAGACGCAAAGGGAAAAAGTCAGATAGAGCTTGTCCCTATTCTTCCTAAGCATAGGGTCGTTGTTATAGAAGATTATTTTGACGCTATCTTAGAAAATCAGGATTTTATAGAAGACCATAAAAATGATTATGTGTTGGCTCGAACTTTAGACACGGCGCCTGTTTTTGAAGGGATGCAGCGCCTGCGTCAGGTTTTGCCTTATGTTATGGCCATTGAACCGGTAGGGCGTATGCAGGTTGATCATAAACTATCCGTTAAAGATAATCCTTTAAAACCGTCTAATGAGGAATCTTTGTTTATTCGTTTTATAGAAGAGGCAAGAGGACAGGCCTTAACAAAAAAGGAAATAGCTTATATGCAGACTCTTTGGACAAGGGCTAGAAAGGAAGACATATGAAGCCAATAGAACTGGAATTATCTGCCTTTGGGGCCTTTCGAGACAAGCTAGTATTAGATTTTACTAAACTTGGCCAGCAGCACTTATTTTTAATTGCAGGACCGACGGGAGCCGGTAAGACGACCTTGCTTGATGCCATGTCTTATGCCTTGTATGGTAAAACTAGTGGCGGTATTCGCGATGGAGCGCAAATGCGTAGTGATTATGCAGATAGCAGCCAAGTGTCTTATGTGCGTTTTACCTTTGCTATGGGCCAGGAACGGTATCAAATGTACCGAGCACCTAAGCAAGACATAAATAGGAAGCGTGGGCAAGGTGTGCGCACCGTGGAAGCTAGAGCAGAATTATTCAAGTGGGACGCTGAAACGAACACTTGGCAGAGTCTGAGTACACGGGCCAAGGAAATTGCAGAGGCCGTAGAAGGTATTATAGGTTTTCGGGCTGATCAATTTTTACAGGTTATATTATTGCCGCAAGGAGATTTTCGTAAGTTACTCGTTGCGTCTAGTAATGAACGGGAACAGTTACTGCAGACACTTTTTAAGACGGAACTTTTTAAGCGGCTACAGGACTTACTACAAGAAGAATATGATAAAAAGGGAAGCCTTATTGCTGATTTACAGAGGCAGGAGCAAATTTTATTAGACCAATGGGCTTGTGCATCTAAACAGGAGCTTTTAGATAAACAAGAGGTTTTAGTCAATGCGATAGAAGAAGAAGAAAAAGCCTTAGGTCTAGCTGAGGTTGAGGCGGAGGCTTTTGCTGAGGGCTGGCGTTTAAGTAAACAACGTAAGGAATGGGAAAGAGCCTTACTAGAGCAAATAGAAGGGCAGAAAAGCTGGCAAGCTAAGGCAGAAGATATACAGACTAAAGAAAGCTATTTAGCAAGGGAAGGAGCTTTTACAGAAGGCCTGCTTATTTATACGCAATGGCAGGACGCTCTTACGAGTAGGAATCGATTAAGTAAAGAAGTTGGTGAGGCAGAAAGCCAGTTGCTAGGTATTCAGGATAGGTGTAGGCAGTGTAAAGAAAAAAAAGACCAGTGGGCACAAGGGGAAGCAGACCGGCAAATTCTAAATAAGCAGTGCCAGACTTTGCAATTTATGGAAGAATCTATGAAAAAAGTGCCTGGTATAGATAGACAGATAGAAACTAGTAAAGATGATCTTGCGAAGGCCTCAGTGACAGAAGAGGAAGAAAAACTTATTTCGTCCCTGCAGGCTGTAGCTAAAGTGATTAGCAGTATAAGCGTTTTTTCAGAAGATACCTATCAGCTAGCTGATAAATTAGTCGTTCAGTATAAAAAGGCTCCTTGGTATAGTCAAGTCTTTGGAGACCTTACGGCTTGGCTGCAAAAAAGACAAACTATCCTTGTGGATAAAAGAAACCTAGAGGAAAAACAAATAGCAGCTTTGGCTCAAAAAGAGCAATGTCAACGTATTTATCAAGCGGTGACTGCTAGTTATGAACAAGGAGAAGCCTATCGATTAGCCAGTCATCTGCAAGACAATGAAGCCTGTCCTGTTTGTGGTAGTCGACAGCATCCATCCTTAGCAATTCCTCCAGAAAGGCTTTGTAATAAGGCTGATGTGGAAGAGGCTAAGAAGGAGCAAGACAGGGTTTTACAGTTGGTAGCTAGTTTAGAAGAACAGGTAGAGGCTAATAAAAACCGTATGGACCAATGTAAGGAGGCTTTACTTGCTGCTTGGCAGAGGGCTGGAAAGACGGCGGCTCTTATAGGGGTCAGTAAGCAGGCTGATAGGCAAGTAAAATTAGAGCGCCAGCAGAAGGCACAAGAAGACATAAAACGTTTGCAAGAGGAACGAGATAGTCTTTATAAACAAGCAGGGGTTACTTCTTATGAGGACTATAAAAAGTTATATAGTCAGGTGACAAAGCAGGTAGAGCTTTTTAAGCGAGAAGAAGAATCTATAGAGGCAGCTTATGAACAGGTAAAGGACGAGGTAATAAAAGGAGAGGCACAAGTAGTTAGTAAGCGCCAGCAAGAAAAGGAAGCTATACAGGCAGAACAAGTCGTTTATGAAAAATGGCAGGCTCTTAGTCAGAAAGAAAATATGACCGAGGCTGATTTAATGACGTGGCAGACGCAACAAGATTATCTACCTCAGTGGAAAGAAGACGTGGCTGACTATTACAAAAAAGAGCAAGAATTAACACTTAGAATTCAAGATTTGCAGAAGCGGTTAGAAGGCGTTAAAGACCATACTGAGGTAAGTGAAGAGGAAAAAGATCAGGCTCAGAAGAAACGGCAAGAGTGCCTAGAAATAGTGACCCGTAGTAAGCAAGAAAAAGAACAGTGCCAAGAAGCCCTCCAAAAGATTAGCTCACTTAGACAGAAAAAAAATCATATGGATAAGGAAAACGCTTTTATTTATTCCCTATCAGATGTGGCTAATGGCGGAGCTAGTGGTATTAAGGGAGTTACTTTTGAACGCTATGTGCTAGGTACCTTATTGGAAGAGGTGACCCTAGCAGCTAATCAACGGCTTCTTCAAATGAGCCGAGGCCGTTATGAACTGCGACGAGAAGGCCTTGATGGAAAAGGACGAGGTAGTCGAGGCTTAGATTTATCTGTTTTTGATAGTTATACCGGTTATGAACGGTCCGCTAAGACTTTGTCTGGCGGGGAAACATTCTTAGCTTCTTTAGCCTTGGCCTTGGGCTTGGCTGATTGTATTCAAGCCTATGCTGGTGGCTTACATTTGGATACTATATTTATTGATGAAGGATTTGGCACCTTAGATCCAGAAACCTTGGATATAGCTATGCAGACATTGGTAGATTTGCAAGAATCGGGTCGTTTGGTAGGCATCATTTCGCATGTGCCAGAGCTTAAACAGCGAATTTCGGCTCGTTTGGAAGTAACACCCGGCGATAGGGGGAGCCAAGCTCATTTTGTGGTGTAGGCAGTGGCGATATAAGGCTTAGCGTGATAAAATTATAAGGATTGGAGGGAGATTTTTATGAAATTTGTATGTAATCATAATAATATTAATGTGTTTGATTTAAAGAAAAGTATGGGCTTTTATGAAAAGGCCTTAAAACTAAAAGAAGTTCGTCGTATTACGGATTCGAATGGGGCCTTTATTATTGTCTATATGGAAGGGGCTGACAGCTCGCATCGCTTAGAATTGACTTGGCTACGTGACCGGAAGGAGCCATATAATTTAGGTGACAATGAATTCCATATGGCCTTTGTCACAGATGATTTTGAAGGGGCTAAAAAATTACACCAGCAGATGGGTTGTATTGTGTATGAAAATCCATCGATGGGCATTTATTTTATAGCTGATCCAGATGGTTATTGGACAGAAATTTTACCAATGAAGTATTAAAAGGATAGGTGTATGGAAACAGCATTTCAACGATTAGAATGGTTAATTGGTAAAGATAAGGTAGCTGATTTGGCGACTAAGTCTGTTCTTGTATTTGGTTGTGGTGGCGTTGGATCCTATGCTATTGAGGCCTTGGCTCGTGGTGGTATTGGCCGACTTGTTATCGTTGATGGTGATGTGGTGGCTGTTAGTAATATTAATCGCCAGCTTATTGCTCTGCCTGAGACGGTGGGGATGCGTAAAGTGCAGGCTGAATATAATCGGGTTAAGCAGATTCGGCCTGATATGGTTGTAGAAGCTCATGATATGGTCTATACCAAAGATATATATCCTGAATTTATAGAAGAGGCCAAGGTAGATTTTATTGTTGATGCTATAGATATGGTAACGGCTAAGATTCAGATTGCGGAAGAGGCTAAACGGCTACATATCCCAATGATTATGTCTATGGGGTGTGGCAATAAGTTACATCCAGAGCTTTTGACTTTAGCGGATATTAAAAAGACGCATACTTGCCGTTTGGCACGGGTTATGCGACGGGAGCTGCGTAAACGGCAGATTACAAGCCTGCCTGTTGTGTATTCACCAGAACCAGTGATTACACCTGTTCGTGATGAAGATTCTAAGAGTCCAGGGACTATTAGCGTTATGCCATCGGTAGCTGGTCTTATTATGGCTGGGTATGTTTTACGCCAATTAGAAGGATTAGATAAATAGGAGTTTTATATATGAAAAAGGCAATTATTCATATGGATAAAGGGGATATTGTGATTGAATTATTCCCTAAGGAAGCACCGAAAACAGTGGCTAATTTTGAAAAATTAATCAAAGAAGGGTTTTATGATGGCCTTATTTTCCATCGTGTTATTCCTGGTTTTGTAGCCCAAGGGGGCGATCCGCTAGGTACAGGGGTTGGTGGCCCTGGTTATACTATCCCTGATGAACTAGAAGGAAATTTTCATAAACATGTACGTGGTGCCTTGTCTATGGCCCATCGTGGGCCTAATACAGCTGGCAGCCAGTTTTTTATTGTCTATGAGTCACAACCACATTTAGATGGTGTACATACAGTGTTTGGACAGGTTATTGAAGGTATGGATGTTGTTGATCAGATTCAACAAGGTGATGCTATGAATAGCTTGGAAGTCATAGATGACTAATCCGGAGGGATTGGGATGAAAGAGACGAAGATAAAGCATCCTGAATGGCTGCAGGTAGAAATGAATGGTAAACATTCTTACGGCTATAATCAGGAATGGTATTATGATGGGTGGCAGGTTGTTGCTGGTTGTGGGCCCACAACGGCGACGCAGGTTATGAGCTATATTGCCTTTCGAGATGGTCTGTTGGACCTAAGCCAGCAGGCTGATGGCGAGGCGGCTCTAAAACGTATGGAGACTATGTTTAACTATGTGAAGCCGCGATATGGGGGTGGCGTGTTTAAAGTGGACTGGCTTCAGCATGGACTTGATAAGTTTTGTAAAGAACGTCAGTTGCCTTATCAGGCACAGGCTTTGGCTATTATGCCTTTTATGATTACCAATACAGTGATAAAAAAAGCTGTTTCTTTTGTACGGGCAGGGCTTGCTTCTGATAGTCCTGTCGCTTTTCTTAACCGTCATCGAGGGGAGGAAAAGGAGCTTTATACTTGGCATTGGGTGCCTATTGTTAGTATGAAGGAAACAGATGATGATGTCACTTGTGTTGTTTATGATGATGAAAGAGCCCGTACCTTCTCCCTATTGTATTGGCTAAAATCAACTGCCTTAGGTGGGGGATTTTCTTATTTAATAAAAAAGGATTGATAAAATGACAAAGTGGATTACTGAAAAACAATCACCACATTTAAAATTGAGTGCGGAAGTGGATCAAATATATTTTGATGGTCAGTCTGATTTTCAACATATTGAAGTTGCTCATAGTTTAGAATATGGCAATATGTTGTCTTTGGATGGTGTTTTTCAGACCTCAGAAAAAGATGAATTTGTTTATCATGAAATGATTGCTCATGTACCTTTGTTTTTGCATCCTAACCCTAAAAATGTCTTAATCATTGGTGGTGGCGATGGCGGTGTGGCTAGAGAATGTGTACGTCATGCCTGTGTAGATAAGGTAACCATGGTTGAAATTGATGGTAAGGTAGTGGAACTCGCTAAAAAATATTTGCCAAGTATTGCCAATGCCATGATTTGTCAAGATCCTAAATTAACAGTTAAAATTGGTGATGGCATAGGCTATATGGCTCAAGCGGAAGATGAATATGATGTTATCATTGTAGACTGCTCTGACCCAATTGGACCAGGTAAGGGTTTATTTACAAAGGAATTTTATGCCAATACCTTTAAGGCCCTAAAAAAAGACGGTCTATTTGTACAACAAACGGAATCACCTTTTATGCATCGCCAGTTGGTAGCAGACGTTAATAAATATATTCGGGCGGCTTTTCCTATTACTCGTCTGTATACGGCTTACATTCCTTTGTATCCAACAGGTATGCACTGCTTTACGATTGGCTCTAAAACCATAGAACCATTAACATGGCAACCTAATCGGACGCAGGATTTTGCAACGAAGTATTATAATACAGACATGCATAAAGCAGCTTTTGCTCTACCTAATTTTGTAAAAGACTATTTATATAAAAAATAGTAAAACTTGCTGTTGACAACAAGAGAATATATTTGGTATACTTCTCTTGTTGCACGACAGAGTGTAGCAAGTCCACATGGTGGGTATGGTGAAGCGGTTAACACGGCGGATTGTGGCTCCGTTACGCGTGGGTTCGATCCCCACTACTCACCCCATAGGGGTATCGCCAAGCGGTAAGGCAACGGACTTTGACTCCGTTATGCGCTGGTTCGATTCCAGCTACCCCTGCCACGTGGTTCACTAGCTCAGTTGGCAGAGCACCTGACTTTTAATCAGGGTGTCCCGAGTTCGAATCTCGGGTGAGCCACCAAAATGATACAGTCATGACGTAGTCATGGCTGTATTTTTTTATATTTAAAAGAGAGTTATAATAGAAGAAGATATGTAGTAGTCAGAAATTAACTATATAGAATTAAATAGGCAATAATGGTATAGGAAGGGCTTGTATGTTAAAGGAACCAAAGAAAACGGCAAAACGGATAGAGGCATGGATTCGTGCCTACATGGAGGCAGCTGGTGCGAATAGCAAGGTGGTTATTGGTCTGTCTGGTGGTAAGGATTCTAGTGTGACAGCCAGCTTGTGTGTAGCTGCTTTAGGAAAAGAACGTGTGGTTGGTGTGCTCATGCCTAATGGAGTGCAAAGTGATATTGATGACGCTAAACAAATTGCTCAGCATTTAGGCATCTCTTATATGATTGTTAATATAGGAGCAGCTGTTACTGGCTTGACTGGAGCCATAGAAGAAGCGGATGGGGTAGGGACACTCTTGCTTGGTGGAAGTTTGTCTAAAGACAGCCAGATTAATTTACCAGCTCGTATTCGTATGACGACTTTGTACGCAGTGGCTCAATCCTTACTTGGTGGTGCTCGCGTGGTTAATACATGCAATGCATCGGAAGATTATGTTGGGTATTCCACAAAGTATGGTGATGCAGCTGGTGATTTTTCGCCCTTACAAGGGTTAGTGGTAGAAGAAGTTTTGCAAATTGGTGAAGCTATAGGTGTTCCGAATAATCTAGTCCATAAAAAACCATCGGATGGCTTGAGTGGACAAACAGATGAAGATAAACTGGGTTTTACTTATGCTATGCTTGATAAGTATATTTTGACAGGTCTGTGTACAGATAGGGCGACGAAAGACCGCATTGATTATTTGCATAAGATAAATTTACATAAGTTGCGCTTAATGCCGGCTTTTAAACTCAATCAAGATGAACGGTAAGAGTCATGGAGGAGCCTAGAAAGGGGAGAGCTAGTTATGGGGAAGCGAATAGGTGTGTTCGGGGGGACTTTTAATCCTATTCATATAGGCCATTTAATGATTGCAGAAATAGCGACACAGACTTTTGGTTTAGATTATACCTTATTTATCCCAGCTCATGTGCCACCTCATAAGGCTTGTGATATTGCGCCGGCAGAAGCTCGTTATGAAATGACGCGTTTAGCTATAGCTGATAATGATAAATTTAAAATTTCAGATATTGAATTGCGTAGAGACGGACCTTCCTATACAGTAGATACGATTCATTCTTTAAAAAAGCTATATGAAGCAGGAACGGCCTTTTATTTTATTTGTGGGACTGATTCTATACGAGACTTACCTACATGGAAATACAATAAGGAACTTTTACAGGAAGTGTATTTTATAGGGGCTACTCGGCCGGATGGGTCAGCCGTGATTGATGACACCATTGCTTATTTTGGTGACTTGGGTCGACAAAAGATATATCGTTTAGTTGTACCCGAGTTAGAAGTGTCAGGTACGGATCTGCGACAACGTATTCGTCAGGGAAAGACAGTCCGTTATATTGTGCCTGACCTTGTTATCCAGTACATAGAGGCACATGGCTTATATAGGTGAAATAGAATTAGTTTTCACGATATGGCTGTGGACTTATAGGGATGGTAATGCGTGACCTATAGGGATAGATAGGCAGGGAAGCTATAAATAAGTAGGATAGGTAAGAGGTTAGGAAGTTTTATTAATTTTATATGAAAGGCTTGCATTCTTATGAGAGTCTGTGTATAATTAGCACATCGTTCATTTATTGAGCGATGTGTTTTATTCTGTTTTAGCTCTATCATATAAGAATGAAAAATTGTTTAGGTGATAATTATGATTATTCCCTAAGAGACAAATTTAGTCTTATTTTGATTAGTGTATAAGATAGAAATAGGCATAAGGCTGTTAAAATATCTTGTTGACATGAACTTGTCAGCGTGGTATTATAACTAAGCTGTCAGGTGCTCCTGTTGTTGATGAGATTATTCAGTAAGTGAGCAGTTTGATAGTCAAATCTTTTAGAAAAAGTTCTTGACAAACAAGTCATTAACTGGTAAACTTATAAAAGTCGCTAGACGAAGTAATCACTTCTTCTAGACGCAGATCTTTGAAAACTGAACAATGTATGGTAATTATTTCT
>SAMEA3663124__coassemble_590_pt1 | contig 11546 bp, 10 predicted proteins | sample SAMEA3663124__metabat2_low_PE_003 | metagenome-assembled genome bin SAMEA3663124 (sample SAMEA3663124) | pig gut metagenome | biome: pig gut; feature: pig-associated habitat; material: faeces | place: Denmark | collected 2012
ATTATGGAGACACTTGAGAATAAGGTGTAAGGATGAAAATTGCGGTAGATGCCATGGGTGGCGATTTTGCTCCTGGTGAAATTGTAAAGGGAGCCGTTACAGCAGTAAAAACATTGTCAGATATAGAAGTGGTTCTTGTTGGTGATGAAACGCAGATTCATGACTTACTTGTTACGTATGGGGTTGCGGATAATCCTAAATTATCCATTCGTCATGCTAGTGAAGTCATTGAAATGGGTGAACATCCAGGACAAGCCATACGTAAGAAAAAAGATGCCTCCGTTGTAGTTGCTACTAAATTGGTACGTACTAAGGAATGTGATGCTGTGGTAGCTCCAGGTAGTACAGGCGCTGCAGTAGCAGCCGCCCTATTTGGCCTTGGTCGCATTAAGGGCATTGATCGGCCGGCTATTGCAACACCGATTCCAACCCTACGCGGGACAACAGTTATGTTGGATTCGGGGGCAAATGCGAATTGCAAACCGAAACATCTCGTACAGAATGCTATAATGGGGTATAATTATGCTAAGTTAATGTTTGGCGAAGAAAATCCAAGTGTTGGCTTATTAAATATTGGAGAAGAAGCTACCAAAGGAACAGAATTGGTACAGGCAGCTTATCCTATGCTACAGCACTTAAAAACGATTCCTTTTAAAGGTAATGTAGAAGGCCGTGACATTCCTAAGGGCACCGTTGATGTTGTTGTCTGTGATGGCTTTGTAGGCAATGTTATCTTAAAATTTGGTGAAGGTCTTGTATCAGCAGCGGTTCAGATTGCCAAACAGGCCATAAAGGATACTGGCTGGCTGGCTAAGTTAGGCGCTCTTTTATTGGTACCGGCTTTGAAAAAGATGAAGAAAGGCTTTGACCATAAGGAAAATGGCGGGGCTCCTCTTTTGGGGGTTAATGGTGTTTTCTTGATTGCCCATGGCAGTTCTAAGGAAAAGGAAATTGTTACGGCCATTAAGATTGCTAGTGACCTAGTGGAACGAAAAATTATAGACAATATTCAAAAGAGTATTGAAGCAGAAGGAGTTATTGAGGATGTCGATGTGGAATAAATCGATTGGTATTATCGGGACAGGTAAGTTTTTACCAGATAATATTGTTACAAATAAAGATATCGAAAAGATGGTGGATACGTCTGACGAATGGATTCGTGAACGTACAGGCATTGAAGAGCGATGTATTGCACCAGAAGGGGTAAATACATCGGATATGGCTGTTGAAGCCGCTAAAGCAGCGATTGCTGATGCTGGTTTAAGTGTAGATGATATTGACTGCATCATCGTAGCGACTATGACCCCTGATATGAATATTCCGTCGACGGCTTGCTTGGTACAGGCTAAATTAGGTGCCGATAAGGCAGCTGGCTTTGACCTTCACATTGCTTGCTCTGGTTATATTTATTCCTTAATTACAGCTGCTAGTTACATCAATTCGGGCTTGTTTAAGAACGTGTTAGTTATCGGGGCGGAAATTATGTCTCGCGTTCTTAATTGGAAAGATCGGAGTACTTGTATCTTATTTGGTGATGGCGCGGGTGCTTGTATCGTTTCAGAGGTGCCAGAAGGTTATGGCATGCTGAGTATGGATATGGGTATTAATGGTGGTGCTGGTATGAATTTAACAATCCCAGCCAGTGGCGTTGCTATGATACCGACAGATGCACGGGCAGCGGAAGGTCTTACTTACTTGCATATGAATGGTCCAGAAGTTTATAAATTTGCTGTACGAACTATGGGCAAGACGGTTATCAATGCGCTTGATAAAATACATTTAACTGTTGAAGATTTGGATTTCTTCATTCCCCATCAGGCTAATAAACGGATTATTGATTCGGCAGCGCATCGATTAAAGCTACCAGCCGAAAAGGTATTTATTAATTTGCCTAAGTATGGGAATACAACGGCTGCGTCCATTGCTATTGCTTTGGATGAAGCTTTACACTCAGGCTTGATCAAGAGGGGCGACATAGTAGCTATGGCTGGCTTCGGCGCAGGATTAAGCTGGGGCAGCTTGATTGCTAAATGGCATTAAGGGAGGATAAGATGATACGAACGGAATTATGTGATTTATTGAATGTCGAGTATCCAGTACTGCAAGGCGGTATGGCATGGATAGGGACGGCTGAATTAGCCTCTGCTGTGTCAGAAGCTGGTGGCCTCGGGATAATCGGTGCTGGTCATATGCCTCCTGATTTGTTTCGCAATGAAATTCATAAATTAAAGGAACGGACAAGTAAACCATTTGGCTGTAATATTATGCTTATGTCTCCTTTTGTTAAGGAAGTTATGGAAGTTGTTATTGATGAAAAGGTGCCAGTTATTACGACAGGTGCAGGTAATCCAAGCTCCTATATTCCTCGCTTAAAGGAAATTGGTACGAAAGTAATTCCTGTTGTTGCTTCCGTTTCTTTAGCTAAACGCTTAGCCCGCGGTGGTATTGATGCTTTAATCGCAGAAGGTACAGAATCTGGTGGTCATGTAGGTAATATTACGACAATGAGTTTGTTACCACAGGTTGTGGATGCTGTAGATATACCGGTTATTGCGGCTGGTGGTATTGCTGATGGTCGTGGCATGGCAGCTGCCTTCGCTCTTGGTGCTAAGGGTGTGCAGATGGGAACGCGTTTTGTCTTGTCTGAAGAATGTATCGCCCATGAAAATTATAAGAATATTGTATTGAAGGCTAAAGATCGGTCTACGGTTATGACGGGCTTAACAACAGGACATCCAGTACGTATTATAGAAAATCAACTGGCCCGTAAATATGAAGAATTAGAATTTAAGGGCACATCGAAAGAAGAATTAGAAAAGTTAGGTGCTGGTACCCTTCGCATGGCGGCTATTGATGGGGATGTTAAGAATGGATCTGTTATGATAGGTCAGATTTCGGGTATGATTCATGATATTAAGCCATGTAAACAGATTATTACGGATATTATGACAGAAACAGAAACTGTTATTAAGAATATGCAGTCGCTTGTAAAGTAGTAGGGGGCAGATAGAATGAAAACAGCATTTGTTTTTCCAGGACAGGGCTCACAAAAGGTTGGTATGATGAAAGACTTATATGAAGCCTTTCCTATTGTTAAACAACGCTTTGAAGAAGCTGATCAAGCTTTAGGTTATTCTATTACAAAACTTTGTTTTGAAGGACCAGACACAGAATTAGTTAAAACAGCTAATACGCAGCCAGCTATTTTAACGGCTAGTGTCGCTTGTTATGAAATCTTAAAGGAAAAGGGTTATACACCTGATTTAGTCGGTGGTCATAGCTTAGGTGAATACAGCGCTTTGGTGGCAGCTGGTGTACTAGACTTTAAAGATGCTGTATATGTAGTTCATAAACGCGGAGAATATATGCAGGAAGCGGTGCCTTTAGGACAAGGGGCTATGTCTGCTATTATTGCCTTAGACCGTGATAAGGTTGTGGCTGTCTGTGAAAAGGTTAGCAAGGAAGTCGGTCCTGTACAGGCGGTTAATTTCAACTGCCCAGGGCAGATTGTTATTGCTGGTCAAACAGAAGCCGTAGAAAAGGCAAATGAAGAAATGAAAGCAGCTGGAGCTAAACGAGCTATTACTTTACCAGTTAGTGCCCCTTTCCATAGTACTTTAATGGAACCGGCCGCTCTTCGTTTGAAAGAAGAATTAGATAAGATTCAGATTTTGGATGCACAGATTCCAGTAGTTGCTAATGTAACAGGAACTATTTTGACAAAAGCGCAAGATATTAAGGATTCCTTAGTTGTACAAGCAGCTCATCCTGTACTATGGGAAGATTGCGTAGCGACTATGATTAAAGAAGGTATTGAAAACTTTGTTGAAGTTGGTCCTGGTAAGGTCTTAACTGGCTTTACCAAGAAAATCGACCGCAGCCGCAAGTTGGCTAATGTGGAAGATGTGGACTCTTTGAATAAAACGCTTGAATTTTTGGGAGGGGTTCGCTAAAATGCATTTGAAAGATAAAGTAGCATTAGTCACTGGAGCTTCTCGTGGTATTGGACGCGCTGTGGCCTTGCAATATGCTCAATTGGGTGCTGATGTTGTTGTTAATTACAGTGGCAGCCAGGCGGCAGCGGAAGAGGTCGTAAAAGAAATTGAAGGCCTAGGTCGTAAGGCTATTGCCGTTAAAGCGGATGTGTCGCAGGCTGACCAAGTAACGGCTATGGTAGATAAGGCACAGGAAACATTTGGACATATTGATATTTTAGTTAATAATGCAGGGATTACTCGTGATGGTCTTTTCATGCGTATGAAAGATAGTGACTGGGATGAAGTTATTGCAATTAACTTAAAAGGTGTTTACCTAGTGACTAAGGCTGTTACTAAAATCATGATGAAGCAGCGCAGCGGCCGAGTTATCAATATGACGTCGGTTAGTGGTCTTATTGGTAATGCAGGGCAGGCCAATTATTGCGCGGCTAAGGCTGGCGTGATTGGCTTAACTAAGACTTGTGCTAAGGAATTAGCTGGTCGGGGCATTGCTGTTAATGCCATTGCTCCTGGATTTATTGCTACGGACATGACGGAAAAATTATCTGATAAGGTAAAAGAAAGTATTATGGCCTCTATTCCTATGAAACGGATGGCTCAACCATCAGAAATTGCGTCAGTAGCGGCTTTTTTAGCGTCTGATTTTGCTTCTTATATTACAGGTCAAGTCATCGTTGTTGATGGCGGCCTGGCTATGTAAGCAAATGACTATAGATAGAACGTATTGAAAGGAGGTGAACCCCTCGATGACTACATTCGATAAAGTTAAAGCAATCGTAGTGGAACAATTAGGTGTTGATGAATCTCAAGTAACTATTGATGCCACTTACATTGATGACTTAGGAGCTGACTCCTTGGATATCGTTGAATTGATTATGGCTTTTGAAGAAGAATTCAGTGTTGAAATTCCAGATGACGTTGCTGAAAAGATTAAGACAGTAAAAGATACGGTTGAATACATTGATTCTGTAAAAGAAGCATAATTCCAGATGCGCCAGCAGGAGACAAGCTTGTCTCCTGTATGGTTAGCACTGACAGGAGGAAACTATTGTGAAGCTCCCTGAACTTCGAATTGGTAAATTAGTAGCCAAAATGCCGATTATTCAAGGCGGCATGGCTGTCCGCTTATCAACAGCTCGTTTGGCGGCAGCAGTGGCAAATGAAGGTGGTATCGGTCTTATCGCCGCATCCGGTATCCCTTATGAAGAATTGCGTGCGGAAATTCGTTTAGCTAGAAAATTATCACCTACGGGTATTATTGGTATAAATGCAATGGTAGCAGCCACTCAGTTTGCTGGGTTGGTGCATACAGCCATTGATGAAGGCATTGACTTAGTAGTAGCTGGTGCTGGTTTCTCACGAGATATGTTTGGCTGGGGAAAGGAATCAGGTACACCGATTGTTCCTATCGTTTCATCTGGTAAGCTAGCTCGTATTTCAGAAGGCTTAGGTGCTTCAGCCGTTGTGGTTGAAGGAGCTGAAGCTGGTGGTCATTTAGGGACGGATCGGTCATCACGGATTATCGTTCCTGAAGTTGTTAAGGCTGTTAAACATATTCCTGTTATTGGCGCCGGTGGTGTTGTGAATGGGCAGGATATTGTCGATATGCTTAAATTAGGTGCGAATGGGGTTCAAATGGGTAGCCGATTTGCTGCCAGCGTAGAATCTAACGCGCCTATGGAATTAAAGAAAATGTATTTGCGTGCTCATGATGAAGATGACATTGTCTTAATTGATAGTCCTGTTGGTTTACCAGGACAGGCGATTCGCAATCGTTTATCTGAATCCGTTTTAGATGGAACGGTAGCGCCGCCAACAGAATGTGATCATTGCTTGAAGCATTGTTCTCATAAGTTCTGTTTAATTAAGGCCTTAGTTCGTGCTCAACAGGGGGACGTAGAAACAGGTCTGGTATTCTCAGGGAATAACATTCGTCGTATTGATGAAATTCTCCCTGTTAAGGAAATATTCCGTCGGTTGAAAGAGGAAGTAGCTGCTATTGATGAGTAGTTGCCTATTGAGGGAAGTTCCCATTAGCGTAAGAGGTGAAAGTTTTTGGAAAAACGTGTTGTAATTACTGGATTGGGTGCTATTACACCTGTAGGTACCGGTAAAGAAGAATTTTATAATGCATTATTGGCCGGTAAATCTGGTATTGGACCGATTACACGGTTTGATGCATCAGAATACGTAACGCGTATTGCAGGCGAAGTAAAAGATTTTGATGTAACAGCTTATGGCATTGAAAAGAAAGAAGCGCGTCATATGGACCGTTCCGCTGCTTTGTCTGTAGCGGCTGCTACCTTAGCCTTAGAAGATTCTAAGCTTGATTTGGATGCAGAAGATCGTGAACGTTGTGGTACGATTGTTGGTACTGGTATTGGCGGTATTGAATCTATCCATGATGTATATGTAACTTTATTTAATAAAGGGCCACGTCGCTTAAGCCCATTCGCAGTACCTATGATGATTGCTAACATGGTATCTGGTCGTGTATCTATTAAATTAGGTCTTAAGGGCCCAGCTTTGACAGACGTAACGGCTTGTGCTTCTGGTACTAATGCCATTGGTGATGCGTTTCGTATGATTGCCCGTGGTGATGTAGATATTATGTTTGCTGGTGGCTCGGAAGCGGCTGTATCGCCAGCAGCTGTAGCTGGCTTTGCTTCTATGAAGGCTATGTCAACTCGTAATGATGAACCAGAAAAAGCGTCTCGTCCATTTGATGCGGAACGCGATGGTTTTGTTATGGGTGAAGGCGCTGGTATTATTGTTCTAGAAGAACTAGAACATGCAAAAAAACGTGGTGCTCATATTTATGCGGAAGTTATTGGTTACGGTGCTAATGCGGATGCTTATCATGTAACAGCACCAGCTCCAGGTGGCGAACAAGCTCGTAAGTGTATGGAAGCAGCCATTAAAGATGCCGGTATTGATCCAAATGAAGTAAACTATATCAATGCACATGGTACATCGACTGGCTTAAATGATAAGAATGAAACAAAGGCTATAAAAGAATTGTTTGGTGATCATGCAAAAGATATTGCTGTTAACTCGACAAAATCCATGACAGGCCATTTGTTAGGTGCTGCTGGTGGGGTCGAGGCTATTGTTATGGCTATGGCTATCGAAACAGGTAAGATTCACCCAACTATTAATTTAACACATCCAGATCCAGAACTTGACCTTGACTATGTAAAAGAAGGGGCTCGTGAATGGAAGGTAAATTGTGCTTTGTCTAATTCCTTTGGCTTTGGCGGACATAATGCAACACTTGTTGTACGTCGGTATGAAGACTAATGGTAGAGGCAGACACGCATAAGGGTATGACGCAAGCTCGTGAGGATTTACTTCGCGAGCTTGTTGACCGTTTACACTTACCGGTAAAAAATATGGCTCTACTTGACCGGGCATTCACTCATACATCTTATGCAAATGAAAAGAAGAGCCAGCATGTACTTCACAATGAACGTTTAGAGTTCCTTGGGGATGCCGTGCTTGATTTAATTATTGGAGAATATTTATTTAGAGAGTATCCTCAAATGGCTGAGGGCGAATTGACAAAGATAAAGGCTGCTGTTGTATGTGAACAGTCTCTAGCTCCTTGCAGTGAGGACTTACAGTTTGGTAAGTATTTACGTATGGGGCGAGGAGAAGTCTTGTCTGGTGGTCGGCATCGACCATCCATTTTGGCAGATACTTTTGAATCGGTAGTGGGTACGATTTATATTGATGCTTCTTATAAGGCGGCCCAGCAATTCGTGTTGAGCCATTTGAAGGAACATATAAAAGAGGCCTTGGCAGGTCAGATTGGTAAGGACTATAAGACCTTGCTTCAGGAAGTAGTACAAGCAGGTGGTGAAGCAGATATTCACTATCGCTTGATTGCTGAGTCGGGTCCTGATCATGATAAACGCTTTACTATGGAAGTACAGGTTGATGGGAAATCTTATGAATCAGGCACAGGCCATAGTAAAAAAGAAGCGGAACAGCGAGCCGCACAATTAACACTACAAAAGTGGCATAAATCGTAAGTGTAAGGGAGTGGGTAACCACTCTCTTTTCATATATAGGAGTGTGGTTATGGCCAAACAGGATATATTACCTTTTTTTATTCCCCATTGGGGCTGTCCAGAAGGCTGTATTTTTTGCAACCAACCTAAGATTGTGGGAAAGCAGGGAGACTATCGCCCTTTATCGGGAACCGATGTAGAAGAGGCTTTGGAGAAAATGTTACCTATGTGGGATTCACACCCAAGACGCTATCGAGAAATTGCTTTTTATGGAGGTAGTTTTTCTGCCTTGCCGGCTAAGTGGCAGAAGGACGTATTAGGGGCCGCTAAGCAAGCTAAGGACAAGGGATTAATCGATGGTATTCGTTGTTCGACGCGGCCAGATGCAGTTAGTCAAGAACAAATTGATTTATTAGTGGCTTATGGTATGACAACGGTAGAGCTAGGCGTACAGTCTACGGATGAAAGGATTTTACGCTTAGCCAAACGAGGTCATACAGCTCAGCAGGCTGAAGAGGCGGTTAGGCGTTTAAAGGCAGTGGGCTTACAGGTAGGGGTACAGCTCTTGGTTGGTCTTCCTGGTGAAAGCTGGCAGACCTGGATTCACTCTATTGTTACCGTAGCTAAGTGGCAGCCAGCCTATTTGCGTATTTATCCTTGTTTGGTTATTGATAAAACAGAGTTAGCCGATTTGTGGCGGGCTGGTCTCTATGAACCATTAAGTTTTACAGAGGCGGCAGCTATGGCTGCTTTTGGCAAGACCTATGTAGAAAGTCAGGGCATTCAAGTAATTCGTACCGGATTGCAGGCGACAGAAGAGTTTGATGCAGGCCTAGATTTATTGGCAGGCCCCTATGCACCAGCCTTTGGAGAGATGGTTGTTAATGAGCAGTACCGCCAGCGCATCGAGTGGGTCTTATCTGATTATTTGGCTAATTATTCAATAGATAAGGTGAAAAATAAAACACCGATTTATCTTGTTTATACTAGGGAGAACACCTCTAAGGTTCGTGGTTTAAAAAAGGCCAATGAAATTTATTTTAAAAGGGCTTATCCAAGCTTCGATTGGCAGTGGATAGAGGCTGATGAAAAGAGCCGCAGGTTTATAAGCTGGCTTTCGTCTTTGTCAGATAAGGCGCAGGGATTGTTGACTCATGCTTTACAAATGCCTGAGGAGCAGACGGCTGATGATGGATCTTTTTATTGCCAGCCAATAAAGGAAAGTGATTTTTCAAAAAATAAAAATAGAAGCCATAAGTTAGATGCTGGTTGTTCTTTTAAAAGAGTTGGATTAGCGCCACTTTATTTGCTAATAAAAGATAAGCTATATATGATATAATAAGACGATAGTATATTCGATAATTTATGTATGAATAAGAAAGGGTCTTTATGCAGCTCCTACGATTGGAAATGAAGGGCTTTAAGTCCTTTGCCGACAAAACCATATTGCAATTTTCTCCGGGGATGACGGCTATCGTAGGACCTAATGGCAGTGGTAAGAGTAATATAACAGATGCCATGCGTTGGGTGCTGGGAGAATCAAATGTCCGTAATTTACGAGGCCAACGGGCTGAAGATATTATTTTTTCAGGAACAGAAAAACGTAAGCCTTTGTCATCAGCAGAAGTTACCTTGATCTTTGATAATAAAGATCATGCTCTAGCTGTGGATTTTCCAGAAGTGGCTATTACACGGCGCATGTATCGTAATGGGGATAGTGAATTTCTTATTAATAAGCGAACCGTTCGTTTAAAAGATATACATCTTCTCTTAGCCGATACGGGACTTAGTCGTGATTCTATGGCGATTATTGGGCAAAATCGGATTGATGCTATCTTGAATAGTAAGCCAGAGGAACGCCGGATCATCTTTGAAGATGTTGCTGGTATTGGTCGCTTTAAGTTAAATAAAGAAGATGCCTTGCGACGTATTCATAGTACAGACCGTAATATGGAACGCGTACGTGACTTAATGGCTGCCTTAGAAGAACAATTGGAACCGCTAGAAGAAAAGGCCAAGAAGACAGAGCAGTATATGAGTCTGTCCCGCCAAAAACGAGTATTTGATGGCGCCTTACTTTACCATGATTATAAGACAGCTGACCGCTTGTTTACACGGCAGGAAAATGAACAGTTAGCTTTGACGAATGAAGAAATTGAACTTCAAACACGGCAGGCGGCCTTAGAAGCGAGTAAACAAGAAACAAAATTAGCTTTGGAAAAGGCTCGTAACGGCTTAACAGCTTATTTGGATGCTTATAGTCAACGGCAACAAGAGTTAGAACGGTGTCGAGGTGACTTACGTTTATTAGAAGAACAGAAGCGGTCTTTAGGAGACAGTTTAGCTAAAGGTTCTGAACGACTAGAGCAGTTACAAGTGTCTCTGGCTGCTAATAAACAGCAGATTGTGCTATTAGAAAAATTAATTGAAGAAGAAAAAAGTAAGATAGAAAGCCTAGAAGAGGCTCATAAGCAGGCGCAAGCCTTATATGAGGACGTTAGCCGGCGTCTTACGCATAAGCAGGCAGATGTTAAGGCGCATCAATCGCAAGAGCAAGTGCGGCAGGAAGAGGAACGGCAGCGAGTGCGGCAGCAAGAAGCCTTACGGGCAGAACGACAGGCACTAGCTGATAAAATAGGCGATTTGCAGAGGCAGGCACAAGAGTGGGATGCATCTTATAGAGAAGCGGTACAGGCACTAGGAGAAGCCGAAGCAACCTATAAGGATAAACAAGTCACCTATACGAGTTGTGAGCAAACACTGCAAGTAGCGCGACAGGCTTTACAACAACATCAGACAGACATAAAAGAGAGTCAGCGGCGGGTAAGCCAAATCGAAAGAGAAAAGCAGCGTAAAGAAGGCCGCCTCCAGATTTTGAGTCAGTGGGACCAGCAGCATGAAGGCTATATGGAAGGCATTCGAAATGTATTGGCTAGTCAGAAACCTTGGTTGGCAGGTATTCGGGGGGCTATTGGCGATTTATTTACTGTTGAACCGACCTATGTAACTGCTATTGATATTGCTCTTGGTGCTAGTATTCAGCATATGGTTACGACTACATCTAAGGTAGCGTCTGAAGCGGTAGCCTATTTGAAAGAAACTAAGGGTGGCCGCGTTACGTTTTTACCTATGGAAGCCGTGCATGGACGTTTAGGTAGTGATGACGGCTTAGATGAACCAGGTGTATTGGGACGAGCGGTTGACTGTATTTCCTTTGATGAAGCCTATCGAGATATTTTTACCTATCTATTGGGTCGTACCTTATTGATTCAGGATATGCAGACAGGGATTGCCTTGCAGCGTAAGTATAAGGGCCGTCTCCGTATGGTCACTTTAGAAGGTGAATCTTTTCAGCCAGGTGGTTCTTTAACTGGTGGGGTTAGTAAACGGCGAAAGGCGTCTGTTTTGCAGCGTAAAGAAGAGGCTCGTGCCTTGGAAGACCAATTGGAAGCTCTAAAACAGGAAGAAAACCATTGGAATCAGTTGCAAAGTCAGGGACAGGCTCAAGAAGAAATCTTGCAAAAGAAAGAGGAAA
>SAMEA3663124__coassemble_602_pt1 | contig 11392 bp, 8 predicted proteins | sample SAMEA3663124__metabat2_low_PE_003 | metagenome-assembled genome bin SAMEA3663124 (sample SAMEA3663124) | pig gut metagenome | biome: pig gut; feature: pig-associated habitat; material: faeces | place: Denmark | collected 2012
TTTTCACCTAAACCGATTTCACAAGTTGAACTGGAACTTACACCCAAAGTAGCTCCACATTTCTGTACTTCGGCAGCTAAATCTTTGGTTGCACATTTATTCAATTCCGGTGTAAAGAAACCTTTTTGACCAGCGAAACCATCACAAGCAAAGCTCTTAATCTGGAATACGTTGTCGGAACATAAATGAGCCAATAAATCTAAGTACTGACCGCGGCCAGAGGATTTAATCTTACATTGTTTATGAACCATCAAACGTTCATGGCATTTCTGAATATTTAATTCTGGTACAACACATTCATACAAGAATTCAGAAATATCCATAATCTTAATGCCTTCGATGTGCTTCAAGGCATGAGAGAAGCAAGCCGAATGGTCAATAACGACTGGGTAGATACCACCTTGTGTAGCCTGCCATAAAGCGTTCTGCAAATCTTTTACGGCTTGTTTATGAACGCCTTCATAATTTTCAAAACTCATACCACAGCATAGGCTTTCAATGTGTGGTGGATAAATAACATTATATCCAGCCTTATCACATAAGCTTTCCACTACCTGCTGTAAGCTACGCGTATCGCTATAACCCTGATTAGGACGGAAAGCACGGTTAGCACACGTACTGAAGTATACGATATTCTTCTGGTAGTTTGGATTACGACGATTCCGTAATTTATAGGTATTAGCCTTTGGCATTGTTTTAGGTACATACGGCGTTTTGCCTGTTAATTCATGAGCGTCTTCACTGATTTTAGCCAATAATTTCTTAGTAGCAATCTTACCAGCTACACCGCCCAAAGTTACACCTAAGCGAGCACCATTTAAAACAGTAGCAAAGTTCTTATATACGGAACGAGCAATGCCTGGTCCAGGTGGATTAATCTGACGCATAGAAAGTGCAATTTGTGCTGTATCAATTTCAAGTGGGCATAAGTATTTACACATAGAGCAAGCTGCACAAGTGTCTACCCCATAGTATTCATAGCCCTTCTTAATTTCGTCAGCTAGTTCATTATTGCCAATATCACGCAAACGTTGTTCTTCCCGAACAAGACCGATACGTTGCCGTGGTGTTAAAGTCAAATTGCGACTTGGACAGTTCTTTTCACAATAGCCACAGCACATACACATGTTGAACATTGGGTCAATAATACCTTGTTCTTTTAAATTTTCTTTATACACATTGGGGTTATCTGTAATGATAACATCAGGGTTTAATAAGCGTTCAGGGTCAAAAATAGCTTTAATACGCCGATTCATTTCGTAAGCTTTTTTACCCCATTCCATTTCGATAAATGGAGCAATCATACGACCAGTACCGTGTTCAGCCTTCAAGGAGCCTTCAACACCAGATACACGTTCAACCATTTCTTTAACCAAATCACCAAAGTTTTTACGGTCTTTAGGGTCACGGAAGTCTGGTGTAATGTTAAAGTGAACGTTACCGCTCAAAGCATGACCATAAATAGCCGCCCCATCAAGGAAGTCATATTTATGGAATAATTCCGTAATCATTTCCATGCCCTTAGTGAAGTCTGGTAATTTGAAGCAAACGTCTTCAGTAATGTTTGTTGTACCAGGCCGGCGATTACCAGCTGCAATAGGAAGAATCCCTTTACGGATAGTCCACCAAGAATTATATTCTTCAGGATCTTTGGAATACATGCCGGGAATGGATGTCTTAATGCTGGATAATGCATCTTTAATATATTCAAGGTTAGCATCTAAAGTAGCTTCATCATTGCTTTCAGACTGTAATAAGATAGCACAAGTACCTTCTTCTAAATCTTTTTTCATGAAATCAGGTACATCATCTAAGGCCTGTACGGCTTTTAGACTTAAATAGTCCATCATTTCAGCAGCGACAACCTTGCTACGAGGCATATTACCTAAGGTAACAACCGCTTCAGACGCATCATGTAAGCTCTTGAAGAACAACAAGCCACAGCCCTTATAAGGTACGTTTTCTACGCAGTTATAAGTAATTTCACTAACAAAGCCTAAGGTACCTTCACTACCGATAAATACATGGTTTAAAATATCTAATAGATTTTCATAATCAACAAAGGTATTCAAACCATAGCCTGTCGTATTTTTAATTTTATATTTACGACGAATTAAATCAACAAGTTCTGGATCATCCATTATGTCCTTACGTAAGTCCATAATGTCAGCAACCATTTTTTTGTGTGTTTTAATGAAGGCATCAACGCTAGATGAATCACTTGTATCAAGTACAGTACCATCTAATAAAACCACACGAACAGAACGGATGGTCTTATAAGAGTTTTCAGCTGTACCACAGCACATCCCACTAGAGTTGTTGTTATAGATACCACCAACAAGAGCTGTACCAATGGTAGCTGGATCTGGTCCAATCTTCATATGATATGGTTCCAAAGCTTCATTAGCATCACAACCGATAACACCACAAGAGCAACGAATGGCTTTCCCATTATCTAGTACTTCAATGTATTTAAAACCATCATTGGCAACAATTAATACATCTTCAGAAGAGCATTGACCAGAGAGCGAACTACCAGCCGCACGGAATGTAATTGGCGTACCACATTCTCTAGCTAAACGAATAAGTTCAATTACTTCGCCTTCGTTATGCGCTTTAACAACGACTTTTGGTAGATAGCTATAGCAGGAAGCATCTATACCATATGCGTACCGATGTAAATAGTCGGTAAATACACGTTTAGGACAGATATGCTCCGCCGCCTTGGCAAACGTCGTATAATCTCTTCTCAGTTCTTCCATGTTAGGACCTCCTAAATATGTTAGATAGTTTACTCTAGACTATCCTATACTCACGGAAATAGCATACACCCGTTTATATCATGTGTAAATTTACATTTATGCATAGGTCTTATGGAAAGAGACATATTTTATCAATTTTTTATATAAAAAGAAAATAAATAGGTCTTTTATAAAAGAATATTAGATAAATAGATAGAAGAATAAATGATATTCTTATCTTTGCATTTTACAAGCTATCTATTCCTCGGTATAATAGACTGTACTATTAGAAAGAAGGTGTTACGATTGGCAAAAAATAAACCCTTAGGCCAAGAATTACTTGTCGACTTTTTTACCTGTTATGAAGGCATCTTATCTTCTGCTAACCTGTTGACAGAAGCCCTATCCTCGGCTCTTGATGCAGCCGATTGTGAAGTGACTGAAATTAACTGCCAAACCTTAGATGACGAAATCATTATCTATGCGCCAGGCCTACATACACATATTATTTTACACGCCTATGCTTCGTTAGGCTATGCGACAATTAATGTTTTCACTTTTAATATAGATACCCGACCTATGGCTATTATTCGTGAATTAAAACACGTATTAGGTCCTGAACGTATTAAGGCAACCAGTGTTCAGCGAGCTGCTTTCGGTATTGACCGCGATATGAAACCACGGCGTCATACAACCTTAACCGCCCTAGGTCGTATGACTCGAACTAGCAAAAAATTAAAAAAAACTGGTGGTAAATTAATCAAAGTTATCGCTAAGCGTAAAAAGAATAAGAAAACTAATTAAGAATAACTACTAAAAAGAGAAGGTAAGACTTATAGTCTTACCTTCTCTTTTTTAATATAACTAATTCTCATAGCAAACCATCAACAGCTACATTTAAAAGAATATCTTCTGGCGAGTGACACATATAATCTGGTTTAGCTGCTTCTAATTCTTCAGGAAAACCATAGCCATAGGTAACTGCTAAGGCACGACACTGTAAACGTTTAGCCGCTTCAATATCATATTTTCTATCTCCCACCATATAATAGCGAGTAATCTTCTTTTTACCACCATCAGTCATAGCTTGAAAGGCATTCAAAGCCGATTGCAAGATATCATATTTTTCAACAACACCTTCCTTAGGATGGGCGCCTTTAATGATATCAATCATAGGTGCGAGGTCATAATGTTTTAAAATCTCAATAGCTTCCACTTCGGGTTTAGCCGTAGCTACACCTATATAGGCCTTCCCTTGTCTAAAAGAAGAAAGCATTTCTTTAATATGGGGATAGGGTTCGTTTTCAAACATCCCCTTACTAATATATCGTTCATGGAAGAAAGAATAGGTTTCATCAGCTTCCTGATCCGTCATATGACAATGTTCTTTAAAGGAGTGTAATAAAGGTGGTCCAATAAATAACTGCAAGGTCTTTTCATCAGGAATCGGATGATGTGTCTTTTCTAAAGCATATTTTACAGAGTTTAAAATACCTGGTTTGGAATCAGTTAAAGTACCATCTAAATCAAATAATACAGCTATCATTGTTCCTTTTGTTCTTCTTTTACTAGTGCTTCTTGTAAGGTATGCCAAGCAAGTACAGCACATTTTACACGTGCCGGCATATTGGATATATTTTTAAGAGCAATGGCGTCTTCTAATTCTTCTAATTTGTCATCATCAGTAACTTCTTTTTTAATCATTCCTAAAAAGAGATTAACTAGCCGCAAGGCTTCTTTAATCGGCTTACCTATTATAATATCTAACATCATAGAAGCAGATGCCTGACTAATAGCACAACCACTACCAGTATAAGCTGCATCTTTTATTACGCCATCTTTAACATCAATTTCAAGGGTTAAGTCATCACCACAACTAGGGTTATGACCGTGTTCTGATGTAGTCGCTTCGGCTAATTTATGCTTATACGTTTTATCTGCATTATGTTCTAAAATCAGTTCCGTATATAACTGATCCATTTCCATAACTAATTCCTCCCCAATTCAACTCGTTCTAGTACCTACTGAATCGATTTTTTAATCATTAAAGCCCATAGTTGGACGTACATGCTTTAAGGCCTCTAAGAACGCATCTAAGTCTTCTTTACGAGTATATACATACATACTTAAGCGGCAAGACGCTGGTACCTCATAATAAGCACCTAAAGGCTGAGCACAATGATGCCCAGACCGACAGCAAACGCCATAAGAATCCAAAATCTGAGCTACATCATGAGGATGTACATCATCAATGGTAAAGGCAATAACGCCATGCTTTTCATTTGGATCATGAGAACCTAATACATGGACATGAGGCATAGCAATAATCTTAGGTAACACATAGGAAATAAGTTCATGTTCATAAGCCTGAATCTGATCCATACCAAATTCTTCCAAATAATGAATGGCTGCTTCTAAAGTAACAGCACCATGTGCATTTGGTGTGCCTGCTTCAAACTTGTAAGGGATTTCATTGAAAGTCGTGGTCTGTTCCTGTACGTATTCAATCATATCGCCACCTAACAAGAAAGGCGGCATTTCTTCTAGGAATTGACGTTTCGCATACATAACGCCAATTCCTTGTGAAGCACACATTTTATGACCAGAGAAAACAAAAAAATCACAATCTAAAGCCTGTACATCAATCTTCTGATGCGGTGTAGATTGAGCGCCATCAAGTACCACCGTAGCCCCTACTGCATGGCCTCTTTTAATAAGTTCCTCTACAGGGAATGACATACCTAGGACGTTACTTACATGGGCAAAGGCTAAAATCTTAGTATGTTCATCAATTTTATCCATTTCACCTGGCAATAAATGGCCATAATCATCTAAGTACATATATTCCAAGGTAGCACCCGTCACTTGACATACATGCTGCCACGTAACTAAGTTGGCATGATGTTCAGCAACAGTGATAACAATTTTATCACCTTTTTTTACGTGATGCATACCATAGCTATTAGCAATTAGATTTAAAGATTCTGTTGTATTACGAGTAAATACAATTTCTTCCCTATGAGCCGCGTTAATAAACTTTTGCACCGTATCGCGTGCCCCTTCATAAGCTTTAGAGGCTTCAATAGCCAATACATGAGCCCCACGATGAGGATTCCCATTGCTATGCTTAATATAATCATTAACCGTATCTAATACTTGTTGCGGCATCTGTGTGGTAGCCCCACTATCTAAATAGACCAAACGATGACCATGATGCTGTCTTTGTAATATAGGAAAATCTTTATAAGCTTCTTTTATATCTCTCATATCTATCCTCCTTATCAACTTACAATAGATAGAATGGATAACGCGTATATAAGCTATCCCTATATACGCGTTACTAATATCTGCTAAAACAGACAATATGTTAAATTTTAGCTCGTACAGCTGCTAACGCTTCTTCTTCCAAATCTTCTTTACCAATTCGGTCAATTAATGGGCGGAGCATAGATTCAACAATAATATGCTTGGCTTCATTTTCACTAAAGCCACGGCTCATTAAATAGAAAAGCTTACTCTTATCTAATTGCCCTGCACTGGCTGCATGATTACCAACGACATTATCTTCCTTGCACAGTAATAAAGGTAAGGAATTGGAATGCACATTTGGCGTTAACAACATACATGTATCTTCTTCAGCCCCTTCAGCAGCAGAACAGCCACGTAAGAAGTCAATAGTACCTCTAAAGGTCTTTTTAGAGTGACCATTCAAAGCGCCTAAGGCATGTAAATCACAGTTACTACGCTTACCCCGATGGGTCATTAAGGCAGAAATATCAAATTTCTGTTCTTTGTCGCCCATATAGGCAATGTCTTGTACAAAATTACAATCGGCCCCATCTAAATCTTCTTGATAATTTAGAATGTTATCATTACCACCTAATTCCAGACTCATATAGGTAACTTGGCTCTTGTCAGCTAATTTTGTATATCTGTGTTCAATTTGTTGAATGGATTCACCCAAAAGTTGTACTTTTTTAATAGATACTTTGGCGTTATCTTGAGCATTAACTTCTGTTAATAAATTAAGATGTCCCTTATTAGCGGTTCCCTTTAGTACATATAAAAGTTCTAAGGATGCGCCTTTTTCTGCTTCAATAAAGACACGTGTCTTATCCCCAAGACTCATAGTCTGTACATCAAAGACGATTTCTACCTTTTCCGTCTGCCCTTCAGGTACTAGAATATGAAAACCAGCTGTATAATGCTTAGCTACTTCTTCAAGAGCTGTCTTATTAGCCCCCTCATAGTCAGCTTTCATTAGGTCATTTGTCTTTAAAGGTGAAACAACACCTTCATCAGCATATACAGTAATCTTAGCAGCTTCCATACCTTCTTGAATACTATCTTCAGTATGGTTCATGCCTAACCAACGGAATGTAGGTCTAGGCAATTCATTAAATAACAATGTATTATTATCCATAATGCCCTCCTATCCGATGGATCCTTCTAATTCTAAGGAAATCAAATTATTCATTTCAACAGCATATTCTAATGGTAATTCTTTAGAAATTGGTTCTACAAAACCACGAACTAACATGGCACGTGCTTCTTCTTCGCTAATACCACGAGTCATTAAGTAGAAAATAGCTTCATCGGAAATACGTCCAATCTTAGCTTCATGGCCTAAATCCACATTATCATTATCTACCTTAATCGATGGAATAGTATCTGACTGTGAAATTTCATCGAGCATCAAAGATTCACAAGATACCGTTGATTTAGCATGGTCTGCATTCTTTTCAATATTAACCATGCCCCTATAAATAGCAGCCCCACCGCTCTTTGAAATGGATTTCGTATTTACATTACTTGTTGTATACGGTGCTGCATGTACTACTCCAGAACCCGTATCTAAGAACTGTCCTTCACCAGCAAAAGTAACCCCAGTAAATTCACAGTGAGCCCCTTCGCCACGAAGAATACTCGTTGGATATAAACAAGATACATGAGACCCAAAAGAGCCACTAACCCATTCAATGGTACCATTTTTATCAACAAGAGCCCGTTTCGTATTCATGTTATACATGTTTTTAGACCAGTTTTCAATCGTTGAATAGCGAAGGCGGGCATTTTCTTTTACAAATAATTCAACGGCCCCTGCATGCAAGTTAGCTACATTGTACTTAGGCGCCGAGCATCCTTCGATAAAGTGAACACTAGCACCCTTTTCAACGATAATCATGGTATGTTCAAATTGGCCAGCCCCTGGCGCATTTAAACGGAAATAGGATTGCAAAGGAATATCAACTTGTACACCTTCTGGAATATACACGAAGGAACCACTAGACCAAACCGCGCCATGTAAGGCAGCAAATTTATGGTCAGTCGGTTTAATCAAAGTCATCCAATATTGGTGCACAATATCTTCATATTCATTCAAGGCTGTTTCCATATCCATGTAAACAACACCTTGCTTTTTTAAATCTTCCTGTAAGCTGTGATAAACCATTTCAGAGTCATACTGGGCACCTACACCAGCTAGCGTCGTCTTTTCTGCTTCTGGAATACCTAAACGATCAAACGTATCCTTAATATCTTCTGGTACTTCATCCCAGCTACCCTTCATATCCGTCTTTGGCTTAACATAGGTTACAATATTATCCATATGAAGGCCACTAATATCGGGTACCCAATTAGGAATATCTAATTGATTATATATTTCTAGGGATTTTAGACGTGCTTCTAACATCCATTTTGGTTCATTCTTATTTTCCCAAATTTCACGAATAACATCTTCTGTAAGACCAGCATCTGATTTATAGGAATATTCAAAGTCATTCTTAATATCATAGACTCCGCGATCCACATCAGCAATTTGAGATTTTTTAAGCTTTTCTGCCATATAAAAGCCTCCTTATGCCAACGTCTTATAGGCATCATAGCCATTTTGTTCAATTTCATTAACTAAGGATGCATCCCCAGTCTTAACAATCTTACCGTTAATTAAGATATGTACAAAATCTGGTTTTAAGTTTTGTAAAATTGAATTATGATGAGTAATAATCAATACGGAGTTATTTTCATTATGAAAACGGGATACCCCTTCAGATACTATGCGAACAGCATCAACATCAAGGCCAGAATCTGTTTCATCAAGAATAGCTAACTTAGGATCCAAAATAGACATTTGAAGAATTTCATTTTTCTTCCGTTCGCCACCACTGAAACCTTCATTAACATAACGTTGTGCATAAGAGGTATCAAAAGATAGTTCATCCATCTTAGCCTTTAATTCTCGCTTAAAAGCTAAGGCACGAATCTGTTTACCTGTTACCATAGACTTAGCTGTTCGAATAAAGTTTTCTACCGTAATCCCTGGGATAGAAATAGGACTTTGGAAGGACATAAAAATGCCTGCCTTTGCCCGATCATTAACAGCCTTATCCGTAATATCTTGTCCATCAAACCAAACATTACCTTTTGTTACTGTATATTGAGGGTTACCCATAATGGCATTGGCTAACGTTGACTTACCAGCCCCATTAGTCCCCATAACTACATGGATTTCACCCTTATTAATTGTCAAATTAATACCTTTTAATATTTCCTTCTCATCTACGGATACGTGTAGATCGCTCACTTGCAGCAGTTTATCTCCCACTGTGTCGTCACTCCTTCAATCATTCTATCACTTTGTTTTATCACTCTAAGGGCTCGCTAAAGAAAAAGCGGCATTCCACCAAGTGAAATACCGCTCTTATGTATTGCATCGCGTCGCCACTTTGGCATAGCTATTATAGATAATCTATATCTATAACGTATTATACAATCTATTCTCGACAGACGCAAGGTTAATTTCTACTATTTTACTATGAATTTGACAATTCTTATAAATACTGGCTTTTTTATAATTTTGAAAAGTCCAACGTTGCAAATAAATCATCCAATGTCTCTGCTCGACGAATCTGTTCTACGCTGCCGTCTGCATGTAATAATAACTCTGCTGATCGTAGTTTACCATTATAATTAAACCCCATGGCGTGACCATGAGCACCAGCATCATGAATAACGATACGGTCACCAATATCAATCTTAGGCAATTTGCGGTCAATAGCGAACTTATCGTTATTTTCGCAAAGAGACCCTGTTACATCATATACATGATCTTTTGGCGCATTTTCTTTACCCATAACCGTAATATGATGATAGGCACCATATAAAGCAGGACGCATTAAATTAGCCATACAAGCATCTAGACCAATATAATGTTTATAAATATTCTTTTCATGAATAACCGTCGCTACTAGATAGCCATAAGGGCCAGTAACCATACGACCACATTCAAAAGCCAAGGAAATAGGACTGTGTCCCTTGCTAATTAAGATTTCTTCATATTCTTTACGAATACCAGCACTTAAAGCTTCAAAATCAACAGGTGTATCTTCTGGTTTATAAGCAACCCCAATGCCACCGCCTAAATCCATAAAGGAAATTTCAATACCTGTCTTAGCCTTAATATCCTGCGCCATATTAAACATAATACGAGCCGTACCAATTAAGCCTTTAATATCTAACTCATTGGAAACAACCATAGTGTGTAAACCGAACTTTTTTACACCATGATTCTTACAATAATTAATAGCCTCAATAATTTGGTCATGCATCATGCCATACTTAGCTTCTTCTGGTAAGCCAATGATATCATTACCGCCCTCTTTTAAAGACCCTGGATTATAACGGAAGCATAAGGTTTCTGGCAACTTACCTAAATTCTCTTCAATATAGGCAATATGGGTAATATCATCTAAATTAATAATAGCCCCTAGCTCCATAGCCTTCTTATATTCTACATAAGGCGTATCATTAGATGAAAACATAATGGATTCACCCGATAGCCCTACCTTTTCACAGAGAACCAGTTCAGCCAAAGAAGAACAGTCCGCACCAACGCCTTCCTTCTTTAATAATTTCATAATATATGGATTAGGCGTCGCCTTAACAGCAAAATATTCTCTAAAATTAGGTGCCCAACTAAAAGCCTTTAAAAAACGACGAATATTTTTAACAATACCTGCTTCATCATAAATATGAAACGGTGTTGGATACTTTTTAATAATTTCTTCTAATTGCTCTTTTGTAAATGGTACTTTCTTTTCGTTCATAAGCTCTCCTTTATCTCGACAATATATTTTTTATTATACCGAATATATACCTAGCCCGCAAGCAAGCACTCAGTATTATTCTGTATTAAGCACTATATTACAAGTAAAGAAGCGAGATAATTATTCTGTATCTAATCTTAGCAGAATGTCACGAAGTACCTTGTGCTTCTCGTAGGCGACTACGCTAGTCAGGGCCCTAGAGAACGTACAAGGTGCTTCTGTAGATCAAAATTCTTAGCACTATGTCACGAAGCGTCTGAAGATTCTTGAAGGCGACTTGCGAAGAACGGAGCCCTGAAAGAACTTCAGACGCTTCCGTACTCTGGATTATAAAAAAAAGGACAAACAGCTAACGCCATTTGTCCTTTCGTATTTTAAATTATGTAGCTAAATGAGCTAGCTGATTACATCATGCCGCCCATTCCACCCATGCCGCCCATAGGAGGCATAGCCGGAGCTGCTGCACCAGCTTGTTCTTCTAGTTTATCAGCTACAATAGATTCTGTAGTCAATACCAAAGCAGCGATAGAAGCCGCATTCTGAAGT